>Ga0209942_1001099_pt1 | contig 15233 bp, 13 predicted proteins | sample SalPonR1_A_D2_MG_FD_185695 | JGI IMG/M metagenome (GOLD analysis project Ga0209942, IMG submission 185695) | Salt pond soil microbial communities from South San Francisco under conditions of wetland restoration - Salt Pond MetaG R1_A_D2_MG... ... | reverse complement strand
GTCCAAGATTAAAAAGCAAGGCCGCGGTCTATGCAGACCGCTCCTTTTGTGTGTTTATTCGCTTACAAAAGCAAGCTTTTGACGCTTCTAAACACACAAAAGGCCGCCTTTGGCGGCGGCCTTGCTCTCCCTGGTGACCCCGTCAGGATTCGAACCTGAGACCTACTGATTAGAAGTCAGTTGCTCTATCCAGCTGAGCTACGGGGCCAAAGCGTCGCAAAGATAAAGCTTTCTACCCAAGTTCAAAACTTGATTCTGTGTTTAATTTTTAGTGAGGGATTTCACTAAATTATTTAGGCTCTGTATTCCGATCCCGGGGGAAAAAGATAACGGAAAGTAAAATGTAGGTGAATATAGCTAAGGGCCCAGCTTCTAATGGGCGTGTAACAATATAAAGGGTTGTCAAAATGATCAGCGTAAGATAGGGTAGAGCCTTTCGTCCTTTTCGACTAAAATTTTTGGCGGAGAAAAAAGGAGCTCGAATATTCATCAAGGCGGCAAAAATTAAGGGTAAGGCTAAATAAATAGCAGGATTGGCATGCAAGCCTACAAACCAGGACTCCAGATACTGAATACTAATCAACCAACTGGCGAAAAACAAACCAGATGCTGGTGAAGGGAGACCTCGAAAAACGGCCGACGCAGGCATTACATTAAATGTGGCTAAGCGCCATGCTGTGCCGGCTACAAGAAAGATAACTACAATGGCTGCAAAAATAGGGTCTAGTTCTTCCGGCCGGGCATGATAATATAACACCCCGGGTGCTACGCCAAAAGTAATTACATCTGCAAGGGAGTCCAATTGCTCGCCTAATGGACCATCTTTTTTCGTTAAACGAGCTACATATCCATCAAAGAGGTCGAATATGGCTCCCAATATGATTAGTAAACTTCCCAAATAGGGGTCGCCTAAACAAATGGCCAGGGTCCCTGATGCTAAATTTAAACTTGTGAGTAGATTTGCCCAATTCATGCTTGAACTTACGAAAAGCCCTGCAGTATTCCAAGACTATTAGTCCATCTCTTGTTTTCGAAATGGGGCGATGACCTGACCTCCAAAGGATTCGGGCATGCTTTCATCGCCTGGATATCCAAGTTCGATGTCTTTGCCCTCATAGGGGATATAATGGGTGCCGAACAAGTAGTCCCAGATACTTAGGGAAATACCAAAGTTGACTCCGTATCTCCGACTTTCAGGTAAGGCTTTGGCATGATGCCAAATATGCATTTTGGGATTATTCAATAGATACTTTAGCGGACCATAATCGATGCCTACATTGGCGTGATTGATATGCCCAATAGCCAAGGTCAACATATGTACGATAAAAAAGTCCTCAATAGAGAAGCCGATCATGGCCAATGGCAGGTATTGAATCGATTTATAGACGATCGTTTCCATAAAGTGAAACCGCATGTGGGCCGCAAATCCCATTTGCTTTACAGAGTGATGGACCTTGTGAAAGTTCCAAAGCCAATCCACTCGGTGTAATAAACGGTGCACATTCCACTGAATAAAGTCGGCCACGATAAAAAGTAAAAGCAATTGGAATGCATATGGCCAACTCCCAATTTCAATGGCAACGAGATTTGTTATGCCAAAAACAGCATTCAAAAAGTCATTAAAAGCTTCTACAGCGACATGCGACAGGGCGTTGTAAAGAATCAGAGAAAAAAGAAAGTAGTTGAATAAAATATAAAACCCATCCAACCAAAAATCTTTTCGGAGTAAGGGCTGGTTTTTACGCCAGGGAAAGAAAACTTCCAGTAACCAGGCCAGTAAGGAAACGCCGATAAGCCAGTAAAAATAATTACCCCAATGCAGATACAAGATCTCATTGATCAAATAATTCGAATATCCCACGTAGGCATTATAGGCTATATCAAAATACTTTTCAATCACGTTTTATAGGTTTGATAACATGTAATCCCAAACTTAACAGTAAAAGGAGCCAAGGTGTTCCGTGCATGATTAAATCCCACCAATCCATGAGTTGCATCCCTTTTGCTCCTCCCCAGACCCACTTCAACTTCCCCCAGATATGCGGTTCTGGAGAAAATGGAGCTAATCCTAAAGTTAAGGACGCGAGTAACCATAGTTTCCATTGATAAAGAATGGGCGTTTGTATATTCTTTTCACTCATACCACAAAGATAGGTTGCGAAAAAAGGATATCCTGTGATCGGAGTTACAAGAAACCTTATTTATACTAATATTTTGATCAAAAGATATTTATTCAAACCATCGTTGTGGAAAAGCAACAAATTGGATGAAGTTGAATTCCAATTGGTTCATTGATATTTCCAGACCCTGAACATCCATTTTAGCGGTTGGGTAAAAACGCAAATTGGTTCGCAACAGCCAATCATTATATTTCGTAGGCCGAATATCCCATCCAAAAACTAAGCCGGGCACATAATTTTCTTGCCTTAAGTCAATAGTCTCTATTGATGAACCGCTTTGTTCAAAACGGTACCACTCTGCAGCCAGGCTTATTCCTATAAAAGGGACGAAGCCTTGATAATCAAACAGGTTTTTGTATACTTCCAGGGCCAGGGATTGACGGTTGGTGGTTTGCAAAATGCCGTGTGCGCTTGCTTTTGACCGCATAGGGCGATAAGTCAACCTGACATCAAAATCGGGTTTGTAAAAGTAATATCCGGCAGAAATCTCAGGAAAAACCATCCAATCTAATAGCGGATTCATATAAGGCGTTATAGTCTGGTGATATTTGGAAGCTACGAGGCTTTGAGATGAAGAAGGGCCTATACCGATATGAAAAGCATTGCCATATTTGCCGGGTGGGTTTTCTGGCGATATCGGGTGCCCCTCATTTGCAGCTGTGGATTCAAACATTCGCTTGTAACTTACACTCGCTGTAATTCCTTGGCTTTCTAAACGACCCCGGGCAGTCCGACTTGTAAAGTAGTCCATCTCAGCTCGAGGGGTATACATAGCCTGTACCTCAAAAATATTTCCACCCGAACTTGTATAGCTCAATCCCAACTCATAGGCTACGCGGTGTTTGAGTATGTTTGCCCCTTCAAAATCGTCAGATGAAGCCTCAAAATCAAAAAATGACCAATTTATTCCAACAAAAGGGTCAATTCGGTTTTTTCTCATTGCAAAAGGATACAATTTCATACCCGTCATATTGCCCGTGTTCATATTTTCATCTGTCCAAATACTTTGGGAAGATATAGGTATTGTTGAGCCTAAACCTAAGGACACATAGAAATCTACAAATCCCCAAAAATGAGTCCCTCCTATAACAAATCGGGGGTGGATAGCATCACTAATTTGACTTACTTCTCCATTTTGAAAGGTAAAATCACCACCGGGCAGATACTGGGTAGTCAAGCCGACATAGCCCTGGGCGAAGGCATATCGATCTCGTTCATTTTTTTCAACTAGTAAATCCTGCGACCATAAAGTAACCATAGGTAGAAAAAGGAAGGATAAGAGAATGAATAGGCGGTGGATCATAAGCATAACAAAAAGGTTAATCTTTCAAATATTTTGTCTCCACAAATATATTGGGCCTTAAATGGATTTGACTTGACCTATGTTAATTTCCATTCTCTCGCTGCTTCGTTCTCCATTCTTTTCGAATTCGACTGAGGGATTCCGGTCGTATATTTAAATAAGATGCAAGATATTTTAAGGGCACATTTTCTAAATACTCTGGACTTCTCTTGACAAGGTTTGTATATCGCTCAATAGCGGTTTCAGTTAGAAGAGATATTTCGCGTTCTTCACGCCATATATAATAATTCTCTATGGCAGATTTACTCGCCATGCTTCGTTCGGGATATTTACGATACAATTCCATTAAATAGGAGTGTGGCATGGAGGCAAGTACAGTGGGTTCTAAAGCTTCAATGAAAAATCGTGACGGATTTCGACTGAGAAAAGAAGAATAAGAGCTATTAAATTCTAAAGGAAAGGAAAATTCAAAACTGATATCATCACCCCGTCGATTAATCACATAATGGCGGGTCATGCCTTCTAGCACAATGGATAGATATGATTCGACTTCTCCCTCCCTGATGATAAGATCGCCTTTATCATAATTTCGAAAAACTATTCCTTTCGCAAATCGTTCCCACTGTGCATCATTTAATGGTAGATCATCTTTTAGAGCATTCCTTGCCTGACTCAATCGTTCTTTATATTTGAGCTCCACTTTTTTATTGTTTTATGACCTCATGATACTCGATTTCGCCTCTGATGTTTTCAAAACGAAAAACGTATACACCCGGTGGGTATCGCCCCATTTGATACCTAAAGGACGGCGATAGTAATGTCCCTTCATCCCACTTTTGACCAGAAATATGAAAAACTTCAAAGGATATAGGCGAAGAACTGGAGCTTTGAATGTATAAGATTTCGTTTGCGGGATTAGGAAATACCTTGACATCCCACTCCTTAGACAGCGTAATATCTGTTGAGGTAGATAGGTCCCATACGAGTAAAGATGGACCACAACTTTGGACATCCTCGACTTCCAATAAAATTTGAGATTGGTCACGGTCAAAGCAGATGGGGTTTCGATTATTAAAAGTGCCATTCCAAAATCTATTATACGGAGGGAAGCCACCTGTGATTTGATACTCAAAACAGACCTGGTCATTTTGATAGAAAGTGTCGATTTGGACTTGAAAAGGAGGTGGTCCCGATAAATCAATTTCCCCTTCAAAGGGTAAACAACCTGTATCGTCCTCTATGGTTAATCCATAGGATCCAGCAGATAAATTCTGAAGCCGCGCTTGCCGGCTTCCATTCGACCAATTGTAACGTAGGGGATATGCTGATGTACGGGCAAATACCTCTATTGATCCGTTTTTATACTCTGGACAGTCTGGAATGCGCATATCAATACTGTCCAGCTCTATGGGTGAGCGTCCAATAATTTGAATGGGCCCGGCCTCACCAACGCAGCCATAACTATCAGTGACGGTTAAAGTGTAACTGCCAGGACTCATGATGGAGAGACTATCCGCTAATTCTGTTCGCACCACCTGCCGACCCGAACTCCAGTGATACTCCAGTGGAGCCTGACCTTGACTTAGAGAACCTTCAATGTCAATACCCTCTCCCGATTGGCAGTACAAAGTATCAATAGCAGACAATTCTACTTCAAGGTCTTCCTGACCAGCGGGTATTTCAAAGGGCCCTAAACTGCGTTTGCATTCGAGTTGGTTCGTAATGGTGAGCCGATAAAAACCGGGACGTAAATCAGTGCGACTTAAGCCGTCGATACCACCGTCAGACCAATTGATGGCAAGTGGCTGTAGCCCACCCTCAATTGCAATGTCGATTTGTCCATCAGGGGATAAGGGACAAGAACTGGCATCAGTAATGACATCTATAAGTTGAAAGCCGAGCGCAGAGTCTACCTCAATGGGTGCAGGAGAAAATGAACACCCCTTATTATCAGTTATGGTTAGGGAATACCTGCCCGGCCCCACATTATATAAATCCTTACTTGTATATCTTTCACCTTCCGGACTGAGCCATTCGTATGAGTAGGGTGGATTTCCGCCCTCTGCCCGTATTTGAATTTTACCGTCCTTATTATCGACACACCGTTGAGGCCGAATTATAGTTTCTGTCAAAGAAATAGGAGGGGGCGTAGCGACAAATAAGGAATCGGAAGCAACTTGGCAGCCAGCGCTGTCGGTAACGAATACTTGATACCAACCACTGCCCACTTGTTCCAGATTTCGAGTGGTGTCACCGGTATTCCAAAGAAAAGAAAGGGGAGGGATTGCTCCTTGAGCTTGCGCCAGTAACTCTCCATTACTTCCCTCAGGGCAAGAGATCGCCTTTAGTTTTTGAATAGAAACTCCATATGCATTCGCTGCAGATAAAGTCTGATCTTCACTTGTAAACACGCAGCCATTCGCATCAGTTACCGTAACGTTGAATCGTCCGGCCGAAAGGGAATCATTAATCCGGTCTTGAATGCCATTTGACCACTCGATGTCATAGGGAGGACTCCCTCCGGATAAAAAGACTTCAACAGCACCTCCTTCGGGATGAAAACAATCAGGTTGGCTTATTATGGAAAAAGAGAAATTCACTTCATGGGTTGAAGCAAGTTGGATCTCTAATTCAGTGGTTTGACAAGCCATCGAGTCACTTACAGTTACTGAGTATAATCCGGCTTGCAGACTATCAATCACAAGACTACGATCACCCGTATTCCACTGGATATCATAGGGCGAACGCCCTCCTTCAATGGAGATCTCAATCTGTCCATCGGCCTCATTAGGACAGGAAGAAGGTATAGAGTTGACCTCAGAAATGCGCAGTGGATTAGCCATAGCAATATTTTCTTCTCCATCGCAATTTTCGTCCCTGCCACTACAAAGAATATCGTTTGCCCCGGGATTAATGGCGGGGTCCAGATCGTTGCAATCGCCTCCCGTGAGGGATAAACTGTCGGGCAAAATATCACCACAATAAAAAATGGCTATATCAGAATTTCCATAATCATCTTGATCCTGATCTAAATAAGTGAGTTGGTCATTTAATGGAACCGCTTGTAAACCAGATAATAGGATATCGCCAATAGCAATTTCACTAAAAGGACCGAGGGGCGAACTTACCTGGAACTCCAACTGAAACAGACCATCTGGTAAAAGATCCAATTCGATTGTTTCATAAAGCCAATCTTCCGATTGAGCCCCTCTTTTAATAAAGAGTGTGTCTGCGGTTACCCATTCATCTTCTGACACCAATAAGCTTAGAGTCCCTACTTGTGCGCCGAACATGTGGTAATAAAACCCTAGCCCACAGCTTAAATCTGTCTTTTCAAAGCACACTGACCGCAATTGATGTACGGAATCATCACAGTCGAGGATCTGTCCGGAGCTAATTAAATAAGGACTTTGTGAAGCGGGAAATGGAGACCCCTGCGGGCCTGTAAAGCTATACGGTCCTTGATTACGACGGATGGACCAGGGCGCAGAAGCCTCAGGGATTCTCCAATAGCTTGAATTTAGGGTGCATGCTGTCCCGCATTGTGCTGAGCAAGTTTCTGAGGATTTCCAATTTTCATAGGTCGATATTGATTGGCAAAAGGTGGTGAACTCGCCCGGACAAGATGGCCCAATCCATTCCCCATCACAATATACATAAGTATAATATTCGTAACTAGTTTGATAATCAAGGCCCGAAATCAAATGTACGCTATCTAATGCCGACAAAACACTCCACTGAAATTGGGTATCTCTGGGATTGAGCGGCGCTCCACTTCCCTTGTGGTACCCCAATATACAACTGTCGGCACCCGTTGGAAGTTGAAAAAGTTGGAGCTGATCATCTGGCTGTTGAATTACCAGTGGCACGGGCGGGCTCGGACAGCTGCTGTAGTCAAATTCTAATGACACATGTTCCAATCGCCCCACATCATCAGAAGCCCGATCACAAATTCGGAGTTTCCATTCACCAACAGGACTTCCTCCATCGTTCAATACATCGAAAGGCATATCAGGTTGATAGGTTCCGATAAAAGGTGGAGATGACTGATAGATTGAAGTACATGCCTCAGAGCTAAAAACGGTTCGTTGCGTGCAACTGGAATCCCCGGGCAATCCAAAATGATTAAAAAGAGTTCCATGATGTTCGACAAGAACTACTGACTCGCCCCGGGGGTTCACCAATTCCATGCGCAAATCGGCCGGATATGGATGTTCTATGATCAAATTAACAGCTGACAATTTGACATCGATACCTAATTGGCCGGAATCGGAAGGGGGCACGTGAATCGATACTTCTAAAAATTGGGATCCACAGCCATTATCTGGAATGGGTCGGTCCGTCAGACAATTGTACTGATTTTGAATATCTGTTAAAAAAAGATGATTGACCCATTGACTGGTATCTGACAGGCATAGACTTCGAATAAAAGCCCGATATCTCTGATTGGGAAGCAGCTGGTCGACGGTAGTTGATCGTTCACCGGGAAGGAGGGAGATGACGTTACCATTGTTTGGACCCTGTCCATCGGGAACCACGGTGATTTCAAATCCCACTTCGGGATCATCGAAACTGAGCCAAAATAAATGTACACTGGAATCCGAAATAGACTGAGAGGTGAAGATTACTGGAACAGAACAGGATTGAGCCTGAGCACTATGAGAAAAAATGAATCCCAAAGCCATTAAATATAATATCGCAGCACATCTCATCCGTTGCATATAGGTAAATATAAAAAAAATCCGGCTATCGAGCCACCGTGGGATTTGCTTACATTTGTAATCAGAAATCGAAACCTATGAAACACATTATTTTATTAGCAAGTATATTTTTGTTCGCAGTTGGAAGCGCTTTTGCTCAGAAAAAGCCTGTAGAACTGCATTGGGAATGCGAGGGCATTCCCGGCATGGAGAATGAATACGAATGTGCGCTTGTCGCTGGCCATTTCGATGACATTCTGAGTTTACAATTTACGATCAAATGGGATGAAAATCAGACGGATTTTTTGAAATTTGTTCCGATCAATTTGCCCGAGCTCAATAAAAATAATGTCAATACAAATACGGCCTCAGAAGGATATATGCGTTTTTTGTGGGTGGACTTATCCCTAAATGGGGTGAATTTGGCGCCAGGGAGCCCGTTATTTTCTCTCCATGTCAAAACGAAAAAAGGCCAACCTCAACTGAAGTTAGCCTCTGATCCTTTAAACATTGAAATTATGGACAAGGATAATATTTTACGCCAACTGAAATGGCGCTAAAATTCCATTATCGTCTTATGGCTTTTGTATTCAAAAAGGTTCGAAACCCGAATCTGACATACAAGGCCTCTCCCTGAAAAAAGTAACCGCCTTCGATGTACAATTCGCTATTCTTGAAATAATCATCCAAAAAGAAGTACCCCAACTCCAGCGCTCCATAAAAATCAAGGTCGCTTTCTATCGGAGTCACCTCTTGCTCAATATCCCCCTCTCGAGTTCCGAAATTGTAGCGAGCGCCCACTTTGGGTAAAAGTGTAAATGCATATTGCTTTTTCGCACCGCACTGATTACCATTAGATCGCCATAATCCGCCTCCGGTTTCTATCGCTACAAAAGGGTTGTAATATAAGTTTTTGGCCACATCCGGTACCTGAACATTGGTCGTTGTCTCAAAACCTACAATCCCTCGAAGCATGAGGTGGTGGGTTCCTAATCCGTAGCCAACAGCAATTCCAGCTCCCAGAGATTCTCCAGGGTCTGCCATGTTATTGTCTACTGCATACAGTGCGAGCATGTCAACAAAAGAACGAGGACCCTTTTTCCCCTGCATCTGTGCATTCAATTGGCCAAATCCCAAGCCCAGCGTAAGCAGGGCACATAAAATAGTGTATTTCATAAGTTGTGTTGTTTTCAGATGCAATATACTGTAATTCTATCACCAGCGCAAAACCTTAGGCATTTGCTCTTCGGTTTTTGGGCCTGTAGGGTCCCTGAACGGAGAAATTGAGGTCAGGTCCTAACAGATAGGAGTCCAGCTTCGGAGATGTCTACCCTCTAGCGAGATTTGTTCCTCGCATGCCGTCCCCTTACCTAGACTCTATCCCTAAACCAACTATAGTCGTCCTCATTCTTTGCCCTACGAAGCTCCGAATGAACCAAGTTGAGATGCGCTACACCGCGGGATCTGCTCCTCGCACAACGTTTATCGACTCAGGAATTCCAGGTTTACCGTCCACAAGCCTAATCTGCGAACCACTAATCTCTGCCCTCATGGCTAAATATTTTCCATTTCTCAACTCAGCTATATTTTCTTACCTTCCTGCTTCCATACCAAACTGTATACATTATGATTTCCGAAAATCCCAAACTCCTGTGGAAGCCTAGCCAACAAGATATTGACAATAGCCATCTGCACCAATACATGCAATGGCTCCAATCGGAATATAATCTTCATTTTTCAGATTACGATAGCCTCTGGGAATGGTCTATCTCTGAGACTCAAATCTTTTGGAAAACCATATCCGAATATTTTGAGGTCATTTTTCACGATAAACCGACCGAGGTACTGCAGCGAAAGAGCGGAATGCCCCACCAAAATTGGTTTCCCGGAGCGACCCTAAACTATGCCGAACATATTTTTCGGAAAGCTGACCCGCATCGACCCGCCATCATCTACAAAACAGAGTTGCGCCCTCAAACCGAAATGAGCTGGAAGGAATTGCGCAGTCAAGTCGCTGCCCTGGCATCATTCCTAAAAGAAAAGGGGGTCTCAAAGGGAGATCGCGTAGCCTCTTTCATCACCAATACGCCCGAAGCCACTGTCGGATTTCTGGCTACGATTTCGATAGGGGCAGTGTGGTCCAGTTGTTCGCCCGATTTTGGAGCGGATAGCGTTCGGGAGCGATTCGAACAGATCGAGCCCAAAGTACTTCTCGCTGTAAATGGCTATAGCTATGGCGGTAAAAAGTATGATAAATCGCAGGTGGTAAGCGATATCGCCAACTCAATTTCATCCATCGAACAAGTCATAGGCATCCATTTAATCGATTCCACTATATCCGGTACTCAGGCTCCTCTGACCCCATATGATGATATTGTTCACCAAGAGGCGCCTGAACTGATATTTGAAGCTGTGCCCTTTGATCATCCGATTTGGGTACTCTACTCTTCCGGTACTACGGGAAAACCAAAAGCCATTACGCATAGTCACGGAGGGGTCCTTTTAGAGCATCTCAAATATATGGCCTTGCATAATGATGTGCATCCCGGGGAACGCTTTTTCTGGTTTTCGACCACGGGATGGATGATGTGGAATTTCACCCAGGCCTCCTTACTGATGGGAGCCACCATGGTTCTTTATGATGGATCTGCCGGGTATCCCAATATTGAGGCTATGTGGTTTTACGCTCAGGAGGCCAAGATAAATCATTTCGGAACGAGCGCACCCTTTATTGTCGCCTGTATGAAATCCGATATTCACCCGAATCAAGACTACGACTTGAGCTCTATTCGATCGATGGGCTCGACGGGGTCACCGCTTCCTCCCGAAGGTTTTGACTGGGTCTACCAAAATATTCATAATAAAGTCTGGTTGTGTTCCATGAGCGGAGGCACCGATGTGTGCACGGCCTTCCTGGGAGGGGTCCCTTTACTACCCGTATATCAGGGCGAGATTCAGCGTCCCGCCCTCGGCTCCGCTCTATTTGCTTACAATGATGCTGGCGAACGCGTGACTGAAGAAGTGGGCGAAATGGTCATTGAACAGCCTATGCCTAGCATGCCCATTTATTTTTGGGGAGATCAGGAAAAAAAGCGGTACAAGGAGAGTTATTTTGAAACCTATCCCGGCTTATGGCGACATGGGGATTGGGTGTATATCACGCAGCGGCGGACCATTGTCATATTGGGCCGTTCCGATGCTACCCTCAACCGGCAGGGCGTCCGGATTGGCACCGCAGAAATTTATCGAGCCGTTGAGCAGATGCCTGAGGTCAATTCCGCGCTCATAGTTAATATCGAGCAATCCAATGGAGATCATTTCATGCCGCTGTTTTTGCAGATGCAGGAAGGGGAGAAGCTCACCGATGAGTTGAAAAATGAAATAAAACGGAATCTGCGCAGCACGTATTCGCCCCGCCATGTTCCCGATGCGATGATAGAGGTAGAGGATATACCTCGAACCATTAGTGGCAAAAAAATGGAGACTCCAGTCAAAAAAATACTAATGGGCATGTCTGTGGATGAAGTGGCGAGTAAGGACGCGATGCAAAATCCGGGGTCCCTGGACTTTTTCATATCTTATGCTCAGAATTTAAATACCTAGGTTTATTTTTTTAGTTGGGCGCCGCCGACGGACCTGTGGCCCGTCGGCCGCTACGCTACGCAGCTCGTTCATACTCCGCTTCAGACCGCACTTCGGCGTTCTTTCGCGGATTCACTCGGCCCTCATTGCATTCGGTCTCTCAGCGCTTAGTAGCGCTGAGCCTGCTGCGCATCGCTGGCGCATATCGCTATTTGTAATATTGTGCAGAATGGTGGTTGGTTACATGGTTCAGGAATTGACCACACGCTTCGGGTTAGGGATAGGAGGTGGTGCGGCTATTTGCCGCACGCCCGTAGGGCCGAGCCTGCGAAGCACCGCATAGCCCGCCCCTCGAGCGCCACTGGCGCCTCGAGGGGAACCCCCAAAACATTAAAATAAGTCTTACTGGTATTTTCGACCGAGGTGGAGAATGCGACCGCCGGAAATATTGACCGGGGAAATACTTTTGCCTATCACAATACCGTCCTCCGGAGCACTATAGCGCTTGACGATATCGCCAAAAATGTCTCTTACGATGGCTACGACTTCCCCTTTTTGGATGTGTTGAGCGAGATCCGGGAGCACTTCTAATACGCCACCTTCCTGAGTGTACAGCCAGTAGGAGTCTCTGCAGAGGACAGCGTCGTTTTCGGGCTGGTCGATTTCATCGGGATACAACCCAAATTCATGCAAAACGTTGTATAATCCAGTCAGCCCGGAGCGAATGATCCCTTTTTGGAAGATGTTTGGGTTCCCCACTTCGAGGGTGATGGCATGTATTTTTTCCTGACTGGCAGCGCCTCGTAAAGTGCTGTCGTTAGGGGGGTTATGCACTATGATTTGCGCATTTTGTAGAAGGGCCATGCGCTTAGTTATCGGATCAGATAAGTCGGCGCGAATGTAGTAGGAGTTAATGCGTCCAAAACTGGCGGTGTGTAAGTCGACGAGGTAATCAAAATACGTAATGCACCTTTGGAAAAGGTTATAGGCATAAACGGAGCTGTTGTGGCCATCGGGTTTGCCCGGGAAGTGGTGGTTGAGGTCACGACCATCTACAAATCGCCTCTTTTTTCTCTCAAAAGAAGGAATATTGGCCACCGGAATACCCACGATAGCACCCTGAACGTTCTCGGGATCCAGATTTTTGAACAATTTTTGGAGGATAGGAACGCCATTGACCTCATTGCCGTGAATCGCCGCTGTTATACCCATGGTCTTTCCTTCCTGTTTCCCCTTGGCAATCATGACCGGAATTTTGATGGGCTGCGATAGAGGATTACTGATGATTTCGCACCAGAATTTATGGAGTCCGGGTTCCAGATCCTGAAGAATTTCCAGTGAAGATATGGTTTTTATCATTTGATGTTTTTGTTAGGATAATTGCTCGGATGCATAGTTTAAAAGCTGTGAAACAATATCATCAGATATAGGTTTTCCCGATTCGAGCTCTGCGGGTATGATGCCGCCAATGCTCTGGACATTAATTTCACTGAGTTTACGAGTGCCTTTCTCATCAGCTAAAGTGTCAAATCCGAAAAGAACAATGCCTTCGGGCAATAGTTTTTCCGCGAGTTGTGTGGCCATATCTGTTTCTTCCGGGCTAGGTGCTGACATTTCAGACCTTCCTCCCTGAGCGACATTACAAATCCAGGAATCTGCTGGTGGATATCGTACGGTAGAAAACTGAATTTGGCCGTTGGCTACAACTGTCCGCTTATCTCCGGCTTTCAGGAATGGCAAATATTTCATAGCCAGCATGGATCCCCGGCTGTCCCAAAATTGGTCGATTTCTGATACATCGTACTTTTGATTACCCAAAAAAAGTTGGTTCTTTTCTATTTTAAGAATCCCTTTCCCTCCATAATTACGCAAAGGTTTTAGCACGATATCCATTTCCTGACTCAGATCAAGAGCTTCTTTCGGTGAATGTAATAATCGCAAGGGCGGGCATAAATTTGGGAAATGGGTAAGATAGGCTTTCGATCCCGTTTTGAGGATGCCGGAGGGACGGTTTATAAATAGCACGTTCGGAAATGAACTTTCCAATTGAGTGAAGAACACATCCGGGCTGGGTTCTGGAAGACGTAAAAACACAATATCGAAGGAGTCCACCGACAGAACCTGCAGTTTTTTGTGAGGTGGCCATTTCCAATCTGAGAAGGGTAGAGGCGCGGGTGAAAATCCGTACAGAGGTGCCTGCATTTCCCCTTTAAAAAAGGGAGCATTTTTAGCATATTGCCGTGAGGCTACAGTTACATTATTGAGTTTTGGGTGCCTGTAAAATGCTCGAAAAAGCCCGTAAAAACTGTTATGTTCACTATGGGTTCGGTGATCAGTAAGAATGAGAAGTGATACATTGTCCATTACATGAGTAGTTCGTCTATAAGAGAATTGTCATCATTGAGTGATCGAAAAAGGCGTTTTCGAAATTTGCCTTTTGTATTATATAACGTTTGACACATTTGATCAATACCCAATGTGGACAAAACGGTTTGAATGTAGGCTTCAATAAGGTCATCGAGGGAGAGTCCGAGCTTATTAAAGTCGCGTCTATCTGTGAGCATGAGTCGCGAGGTATCACTTCCCCATTGATTTTCTCCTTTTTTGATGGATAGATTAGTGCCGAGCATAGCCCAGGAATCGGCACTCTCCGTAATTTCATCTTTAAGAGGTTGGGCAGCTTTTCGGGCGTAAACGCAGATTGGCCGTATTCCAGAAGGCGTCGAGGAGACCATCATTCGAAGGTCAGCTACGTAAGTATGTCCTTTACTATCGGGAATCATACCCACGTGAAAGAAACGTCCTTCTGTACTTTGGGAGCTCCAATTGTAGTTTCCGATCAGACTTTGGACGATATATCGTTCGTAATTGAAGGACTCCGATAATTTGAGAAAGTCCTGCATTTCTTTTTCACTGACTATGGTAAACACACCTTGTCCGGCATTGCTGTACGGGATTTTAATGACAGCCTGCCCACCCATTCGACGGACGATTAGTGGGATTTCCCTCGCGTGGACATCCCAAATCGTCTCGGGGGTTTGAATCTTGAGATTGTGCTCCTGCAAACTGGCATTGTAGTAATCATAGGCTTTGGCCGCGATCATTTTATTTCGCCCTCCGGCTATGCAGGCAATCGTAGGGTTGAAAATATACGTTTTGGTGTGAAGGGGGAGACGATTCCAGGGTTTTTGAGTTACATACCGAAAACAGGCTCGAATGGGGTGCCAGCTTTCCCCTTCGCGAATATGTAAAACGCCATCCTTAAATTGGACTTGCTCCTGTTGTTCCTCATTGTAAAAGGTGGATAACAGAACTTCTTCGCCAGTTGATTCTGATATGACGTGTGCATAAGCAGTGGCTTCCATTGGGTTCTTGTCGTAAAGCACAGCAAGGCGGCCTTTAGGTAAGCGCCGCTTTCTGCTATTAACTTCAGGCAAAAAAGTGCGGTCAATAAGCAGTTTATACCCA
>Ga0209942_1001081_pt1 | contig 15397 bp, 16 predicted proteins | sample SalPonR1_A_D2_MG_FD_185695 | JGI IMG/M metagenome (GOLD analysis project Ga0209942, IMG submission 185695) | Salt pond soil microbial communities from South San Francisco under conditions of wetland restoration - Salt Pond MetaG R1_A_D2_MG... ... | reverse complement strand
CGCTTCTGGAGCGCGATCCCACCGGCGTGGGCCGGCAGGACGAGCGCGGCGCCAGGCGCCGCGGGGGTGCTCGGTCGTGTCCACGCGACGCCGCCCCGGCCAAGGCCGGGGCGCACGCGGGACGCCGGCCTGCGGGCGAGCGGTCAGCGCAGGCGGGGCCCCGGGCGAGATCGTCGCAGGGTGCGGCTCATCGGACGCATGGTAGCCGCGCCCCAGGGGGGTGTCAACGAGGCACGTCGGCCGGCGAGGCCGCTTCCGCCGCGGCCTCGCCGATCGCGTCGATCAGGCGGTGGACGTAGATCAGGGCGCGGGTGTCCGGCTCACGCTCCAGCCGGATCCAGCGGCGCGCCTCGAAGTAGAGGCAGCCGCGGAGCCGGTCGAGGTCGGCGGTCAGCCACGCCGGCAGCTCGCCGGTGTCTGCCCACTGCGACGCGGCACGATTCGCCATCTCCCCGCACATCGTCATTCCGAACCGCGCGTAGCCGTCGAAGGTGTAGGCGAACGCGATCACCTCCTCGAACGGTGCCCGCGGATGAGGCAGGTGGTCCCGGGTCAACGCGGCGTGAGCGACGGGCCGCACGGCGGCGTCTTCCCGCGTCGCGTCGTCGTCCGTCGGAGGGGCGTCGTCCATGGCGGAAGCGTACCGCCGAGCGGCGGGCACGGCCGTCGTCCCGCCGGCTCGGGAGCAGCGGGTAGACTGGCGACGGACACCGATGGACGCTACGCACGCGGGCGAACGCCCGCAGGGAAGGAACCAAGGTGGACTACGAACTGATCGTGATCGGCTCGGGCCCCGGCGGCTACCACGCCGCCCTGCGCGCCGCTCAGCTGGGCCTCCGCACCGCGGTGGTCGAGAAGGGCGACATCGGCGGAGTGTGCCTGAACATCGGCTGCATCCCGACGAAGGCCCTGCTCCACGTCGCCGCGGACCTGCGGGAAGCGGCGCACGCGTCCGAGTTCGGCGTGGACTTCGGCGAGCCGTCGATCGACCTGGAGCGTCTCGAGTCGTGGAAGGGGTCGGTCGTCAAGAAGATGACGGGCGGCGTCTCGATGCTGTTCAAGGGCGCCAAGATCGAGCGGATCGACGGCGAGGCCGTCTTCTCCGGGCCCAACGAGCTGACGGTCGGCGACCGCACCGTCACGTTCGAGAAGGCGATCATCGCGACCGGCTCCTCGCCGATCGTGATCCCCGGCTTCGAGCCCGACGGCGAGACGATCGTCGACTCCACCGGCGCGCTGCAGGTGCCCGAGATCCCCGCGCGGTTCATGGCGATCGGCGGAAGCGCCATCGGCCTGGAGTTCGCGGACATCTACCACGCCCTCGGATCCGAGACGACGGTCGTCGAGATGCTGGATCAGATCGTGCCGGCCGGCGATCCGGACGCCGCCAAGGCGCTGCGCAAGAGCTTCGAGAAGCGCGGCGTGCAGGTCCGCACCGGCACGAAGGCCGTATCGAACGAGCGGACGGACGACGGCCTCGAGGTCACCCTGGAAGCGGCGGACGGCACGCGCGACACGGTCGTCGTCGACAAGCTCCTCGTCGCCGTGGGACGCCGCCCCAACTCGAAGAATCTCGGCCTCGACGAGATCGGCGTGAGCGTCGACGAGCAGGGATTCGTCTCCACGGACGACGCGATGCGCACCTCGGTCCCGCACATCTACGCGATCGGGGACGTGGCGTGCCCGCCGCTGCTGGCGCACAAGGCGATGAAGGAGGGGCTCGTCGCGGCCGAGCACGCGGCCGGCAAGCCCGCGGCGTACGACACCGTGGTGCCCTCCGTGATCTACACCAGCCCCGAGCTGGCGTCGGTCGGGATGACCGAGGCGGAGGCCGAGGAGGCCGGCTTCGAGCTCCGCATCGGCACGTTCCCGATGTCGGCCTCGGGTCGCGCGACGGCGCTCGGCGGAAGCGAAGGGCTCGTGAAGCTGATCGGCGACGCCAAGACCGACGTGCTCCTGGGGTTCCACATGGTGGGCCCGAACGCGGGCGATCTGGTAGCCGAGGCGGCCCTGGCGATCGAGATGGGCGCCACGCTCGAGGACATCGCGCTCACGCAGCACCCGCACCCCACCATCGCCGAGACGGTGATGGAGGCCGCGGAGCACGCGCACGGTCAGGCGATCCACATCGCCAACCGGCGCCGGCGCTGACGCGCGGACGCCGCTTCCGACGCGCGATCGGGCGCCAGCGCGCAGGCGCGGGCGCCCGATCGCGCGTCAGGTCGTGTACTCGGCGTTGATGCGGACGTAGCCCTCGGTCAAGTCGCAGCCCCAGGCGCGCCCGCGCGCGTCGCCCGCCGCGAGGTCGACGCGGATCGTGACGTCGTCGGCGTCCAGGGCGGCGGACAGCTCGGCGGCGTCGAACGCGACGGGACCGCCGAGGTACACCGGCCGCTGCTGCAGCGTGATCTCTAGCTTCGAGACGTCCCACAGCACCCCCGTCTGACCGATCGCGGAGAGGATCCGTCCCCAGTTGGGGTCGCGCCCGTGCACGGCGGCCTTCACCAGCGAGCTTCCCGCGACCGCGCGGGCGGCGCGGCGTGCCTCGGTCTCGTCCCGCCCGCCGGCCACCTCGACGCGGAGCAGCGTGGAAGCACCTTCGCCGTCCGCCGCGATCTTCTCGGCGAGCCGGACCGCGACCGCTTCGAGCGCCTCGGCGAACTCCTGCGCGCCCGCTTCGATCCGCTGGCTGGACAGCAGGATCGCCATGTCGTTCGGCGACGTGTCGCCGTCCACGGTGATCTGGTTGAAGGTGCGGTCGACCGTCTCGGGCCACAGCTCGCGGAGCACGGCCTGCGACACGTCGGCGTCGGTGACCACGAACGCCAGCATGGTGCCCATGTTCGGGTGGATCATCCCCGAGCCCTTCGCGATGCCGACGACGCGTGCGCCCCCGCGCAGCGTGGCGGCGACCGTCTTGATGCGCGTGTCCGTCGTCAGGATCGCCTCGGCCAGGCCGGCGGCGTCCTCGCTCAGCCCGGCGGGCAGACGCGCCACGCCGCTGCGGACGCGGTCCATCGGCATGGGCACGCCGATCACGCCGGTGCTTGCGGTGAGGACCTCGTGGGGCCGCGTGCCGCCCAACAGGGCGGCCATGCGCGACGCCATCTCCTCGTTGTCGAAGCCGGCCTGCTCGCCCGACGCGCAGTTGGCGTTCCCCGCGTTCATCACGATCGCGCGGACCGTCTCGCCGGTGCCGTAGCGGACGGCGTTCCGCGACACGCACGGCGCGGTGAGGCGGTTGCGGGTGCCGGTGTACGCCCACGAGACCGGCCCGTCGGCGACGAGCAGCGCCAGATCGGGCTTGCCCGACGGCTTGATTCCGGCGGCGATCGCGGAGGCGGTGAATCCTTCGGGAAGTCTCATGGCCAGCGGCCCTCCATCTCCAGCGAAGTCGTCTCGGGAAATCCGAATGCGAGGTTGAATCCTTGGACCGCCTGCCCGGCGGCTCCCTTGCCGAGGTTGTCGATGACGACGAACGCCGTGGCGAGCCCGGTTCGGGCATCGAAGCGCACCGTCGCCACCGCCCGGTCCGAGCCGGTGACCGCCTTGACGTCGGGCAGCTCGTCCTGGACGTGGACCATCGGATCGTGCTCGAAGCAGCTGCGCATCGCGTCCAGGAGCGACGCCTCGTCGTGGCCGCCTTCGGGCCGGAAGGTGCAGCTGGCCAGGATGCCGCGCACCATCGGGACGAGGTGCGGCGCGAAGCTGACCGGCAGGGGGCGGTACGGCACGTGGGTACGGAGCGCGCGCCCCTGCGCCGCGGCCCGTCCGAGGGTGGCCTCGATCTCCGCCAGGTGCCGGTGGCCGCCAGCGACCTTGTACGGGCGGGCGTTCTCGGCCATCTCGGCGAAGTGCAGTCCGGGCGCGGTGGCGCGTCCTGCGCCGCTGGTACCGGCCAGCACGGTGCACACGGGGACCGTGTCCGCGCTGAGGAGTCCCGCGCTGGCGTAGGGAAACAGCGCCAGCGACGCCGCCGTCGCGTTGCATCCCGGCGCGGCCACGATCGGGGCTCCCGGCAGCTCGTCGCGGTGGGGTTCGACGAGGCCGTAGCGGGCGTCGGCGAGGTCGCCGGGATGCGGGTGCTCCCCGTACCAGGCGCGGTAGGTGTCGGCGTCCAGGCGCGAGTCGGCCGAGAGATCGATCACGCGGACGCCGGCGGCGCGTGCGGCGCGCACCCACGGCGCGGTCGCCCCGTGGGGCGTCGCGAGGAACGCCACGTCGGCGCCGTCCAGCGCGTCGTCCGGCGTCAGGAACGCAGCGTCGTCCAGGCCGGCGAGGTGCGGCCAGGCGTCGCTCAGCGGCCGCCCGGCGTACGAGCGGGAGCCCAGACGGAGCCGGTCCACCCCCGGGTGGCGCCGCAGGCGGCGGATCAGGCCGGCGCCCCCGTAGCCGTTGGCGCCGAGCACGGCGGCGACGAGACTCACGCGCCGGGCCCGAGCAGCTGGAAGAGGATCGCCTTGTGCGCGTGGAGCCGGTTCTCCGCCTGGTCGAACACGACGCTGCGCGGGTGGTGGACCGCCTCCTCGACGACCTCCTCGCCGTAGTGGGCCGGCAGGTCGTGCATGAACACGCCGCGGGGCGAGAGGAGCTCGAACCACTCCGGCGTCACGGTGTAGCCGGCGAACGCCTCGCGACGCAGGTCCGCGTCCTCCTCGTCGCCCATCGAGATCCACACGTCGGTGTACAGCGCGTCGGCGCCGCGGGCGGCCTCGCGCGGATCGCGCACGATGCTCACGTCGGCGCCTCGCGCCTTCGCGGCGGCCAGCACGTCCGGGTCGGGGTCGTACCCCTCCGGACAGGCGATCACCAGCGACACGCCGCTCGCGGCGGCCGCGTTCAGGTGGCTGTTGCACACGTTGTTCCCGTCGCCGACGAAGGCGACGCGCAGCCCGTCCAGGGTGCCGAACGTCTCGAGCAGGGTGATGTAGTCCGCCGTCAGCTGGCAGGGATGAAGCAGGTCCGAGAGGCCGTTGATGACCGGCACGTCGGCGTGCTCGGCGAGGTCCACCAGCGTGGCGTGCCCGTAGGTGCGGGCCATGATGCCGTCGACCCAGCGCTCGAGGTTCTTCGCGACGTCCCGGATCGACTCGCGCACGCCGACGCCGATGAAGTTCTGCGAGAGCAGCACCGAGTGCCCGCCGAGCTGGAACATGGCGATGTCGAACGTCGATCGCGTGCGGAGCGACTGCTTCTCGAAGATCATGGCCAGGGTGACGTGCTCCAGCGGCCGCGGCCGCTGACCGTCGCGCCAGCCGCGCTTGAGCGCGATCCCGCTGTCCAGCAGGCCACGGAACGAATCGGCGTCCCACTGGGCGAGCGAGAGGAAGTCCTTCCCCCGCATGGCGTCGATCCGCGTGACATCGGTCGGCAGGGCGCCGGTTCGCGCTGCGTCGTTCATGGCCGTGACCTCCTCGCGTGCGCGCTCGCACCGCGGCCGGCCGAGCGGGACCGGCGGGCGCGAGCGCGTCACGATCGGCGGAGAGCGTACCATGCGCGCCGCGGCCGCCCCGGGCGGCCTCTCTACGGGCGTCGCGAGGTCCGGCGCGGCAGCGCCGAGGCTCAGCCCACGCCCAGGGCGCCGAGGTAGGCGGCCAGGACGGCGTCGCCGAAGAACAGCGCCAGCACGCCGCCCAGCGCCAGGAACGGACCGAACGGCACGACGCGACCGCCGCCGGCGATCCGTTGCGCCACGCCCACGACGGCCCCGATCAGCACCGCGGCGAACACGCCGACGAGCAGCCGCTCCCAGCCGAGCACGACGCCCAGAAGCGCGGCGAGCTTGACGTCGCCGAACCCCATCGCCACCGGCTCGTCCTCGGCGACGCGCGGATCGCGCGCCACGTCGCCCGGCCCCGCCGAGGACCCCCCGGCGGGCACCTCGACCCGGCTTCCCTCGGGCGCCGCGACCTCGGCGGACGTCGACCGGCCGGTCGCCAGGTCGTAGATCCACCACACGACCGCGCCGCCCAGCGCCGCGGCGCCGGCGGCCGCGAGGCTGCCGCCCAGCGACCGGACGACGCCCACGCCCAGCGGCGACGCCGCGACGGCCACCGCCCAGCCTGCCCAGACGAGCGGCTCGGGGAGGCGAATCGGGCGTCGCGCGACCAGGTTGGTCAGGAGCGACGCGGCGGCCGCCGCCAGACCGGCGGCCAGGCCGCCCGCCGCGCCGACCAGCGCCGCGAGGTTCGCCTGGTCGAAGCCGATGGGCCAGAGCCGCTCGCCCGTGTCGCGGAAGCGCCGGAGCACCAGCGCGCCGATGCGGTTCACCAGCGTGAGCACGCCGGCGCCCAGCGCCGCGCCGAACGCCGCCCCCGCGAACTCGGGAAGATGGGGCGCCCCCCGCCAGGCGAGCGCGGCGACGAGCCCCACGGCGAGTCCGGGCAGCGTGAGCACGTCGGGAATCTCGAATCGGTCCAGGTCGATGAACGTCGCGATCACCAGCAGCGTCCACCAGGCGGCCAGGAACGCGAAGGCGACCGGGTGGTCCAGCGGCGACCAGCGCCACGCCATCAGCGCGAAGCCCAGCGCAACGAGCGCCTCGACGAACGGATAGCGCGCCGAGATGACCGTGCCGCAGCCGCGGCAGCGACCGCGCTGCACCGCCCACGAGACGATCGGGACGAGCTCCAGCGGTCCCAGCCGACGTCCGCATCGCGGGCACGACGAGCCGGGGTGCACGATCGACGCTCCCGAAGGGAGGCGGTGGATCACGACGTTCGAGAAGCTGCCGATCAGCGCGCCGAACAGGGCGGCGATCAGTACGACGGTCAGGGTCACGGCGTCCGACCGACCGAAGCGCGGGGGACGGGGGCGAGGAGTGCGAGCGGCATGGGGCTCCTTCCGCCTGGCGTTCTCATCGAACACGGTGGTACGGTGCCGGCGCTATGAGAAGACACACGACCCGTGCACTCGCCCTGATCCTGATCGCTCTGCTGGGCCTCGCGTCGGCGCAGCAGACCGACCCCGTCGCCCCCTTCGGCATCGCGTTCGTCGACACGCAGGCGCTCATCGCCGCCCATCCCGCGCAGGAGGAGATCGCCCGGCTGGGCGAGGCGCTGGACGCCGAGCTCCAGGAGCTGCTGGGGCAGCGCGACGCGCTGCTGCAGAAGCAGCAGGCGCAAGCGCTCACGCCCGAAGAGGAGGAGCTTCTGCAGGCCCTCCAGGTCACGATCCAGACGCGGCGCGACAGCGGCCTGCAGGACATCCGCCAGGCGGCCGGTCCGGCGGAGGCCGCGGCGAACGAGATCATCCGCGAGATCGCACGTGACGAAGGGTTCGCGCTGGTCATGGACATCGAGGCCGCGTCCGGCCTGGTCGTGTTCGCCGCCGACGGCGTGCCCGATCTCACCGCGGCGGCGGTGGCCCTGATGGAGGAGCGCTTCCCGGCCGAGTGAGCGTCCGGCGCGCCGACCGGCCGGCGCGCGCGATCGTCTAGCCATCGTCCGCGCCTGCGTCCCGCTGCAGCGAGGCCAGGTACGCCCGGTCGTCGTCGCTCAGCGGGGCGTGCGCCAGCAGGTCGGGTCGGCGCGACCAGGTGCGTAGCAGCGCCTGCCGGCGCCGCCAGGCGGCCACGCGCTCGTGATGCCCGGAGGTGAGCACCTCCGGCACCTCCTGGCCCTCGAAGGTCGGCGGCCGGGTGTACTCGGGGTAGTCCAGCAGGCCCGTCGCGAACGAGTCGTGCTTGTGGCTGTCGGCGTGCCCCAGCACGCCCGGGAGCAGCCGCGCGACCGCTTCGATCAGGCAGAGCGCGGGCAGCTCGCCGCCCATCAGCACGAAATCGCCGATCGACACCTCGCGGTCGACGCGGGACTCGGTCCGCGCGTCGAACCCCTCGTACCGTCCGGACAGCAGGCAGAGATGCTCCTTGGCCGCGAGCTCCTCGACCAGCGGCTGGTCCAGCCGCTGCCCGGCCGGCGACAACAGGATCGTCTCGTCCGGGGGAGGATCGTCGCTGGCCGCTTCGGCCAGCGCGGCGGCGGCCACGTCCACGCGGATCACCATGCCGGCGCCCCCGCCGTAGGGCGCGTCGTCCACGCGGCCGGTGCGGTTCCCCGCGAAGCGGCGAAGGTCGCGCGCTCGCAGCTCCAGCAAGCCGCGGCGCGTCGCGCGGCCCAGCAGCGCCTCCTGCCGGTAGGCGTCGATCAGGTCGGGGAAGAGCGTGTAGACGGTGACGATCATGGGACGTCCAGCAGTCCGGGAGGAGGATCGACGACGTCGACGCCCTCGGGACCGGTGCGGACGTACGGCGCCGCGGCGGGCAGGAACGTCTCGCCGGCCGGACCCCGCATACGCAACAGCGGCTGCAGCGCCGGACCTTCGACGGCCACGACCTCGCCGATCGTCCGGCCGCTCAGGCGTACGGGCAGCCCGATGAGGGCGGTCAGGCCGGCGTCGTCCGCGCCTTCGGGGGCGGAGGCGAGGGGCGGGGCCCAGACGGTGGCGTGGACCAGCTGCTTCGCGGTCTCGACGCGGCGCACGCGGTCGACACGAAGCAGGAACTCGCGGCCGTGCGGGCCGAAGGAGACGACGCGCGCCTCGCCCAGGCCCTCGATCCAGACCGACGGCGCCGCCTGAAGCGTCTCGGCGCCGGCGTCAGCGACCGGATGCACGCGCATGGCGCCTTCCAGGCCGTGACTGCGCCCGATCCGGGCGACCGGACGGTGACCGGAGGGCGGCCGCGACGGGTCGGTCATGGGGTCAGTCGATCAGATGGACGTCCACCCGCTGGCGGCCGTCGGCGGCCGCGCGGGCGAGGGTGCGGAGGGCGTTGATGATCCGACCGTTGCGGCCGATGATGCGCCCCGCGTCCCCTGGGGCGCAGCGGATCTCGATCCGCACGCCCTTGCCGCTGCGCTCGGCTCCGATCGCCAGGGCGCCCGGATCCTCCACGAGGTTCTGGACGACGAACGTGACCAGCTCCAGCGGCATGCTTCCTCTGTTCAGGCGCCGGTGCCGGCGCGCTTGAGGTAGGCGTCGGTGCGCTTCGCGCGCACGCCGGGAACGTCCATGCCCTGCTTCTCGAACAGGCGGACGACGGTCTCGGTCGGCTGGGCGCCGACGTCGAGCCAGTGCGCGGCACGCTCGGCGTTCACGCGGAGCGGCTCTTCGGTGGTATCGCGCGGATCGTAGTAGCCGAGCTGCTCGATATAGTCGGCGCTCCGCTTCTTGCGCGAGTCGACGACGACGATGCGGTAGTGCGGGTTGCGCTTGGAGCCCATGCGCATCAGGCGGATCTTGACCATGCTGACTTCTCCTCGGTCTCCGGCCGGGCTTCGCTCCGGGCGGGTAGCCTTCGGGTGCGAAGGCGGTTCGGGTCTACGGCTGTTCGAAACCACGGCTCCGGGCGAACGACCCGGTCGGCAACTCTTGACTCTACACGGGGTCGGCTACGCGGTGCAAACCCTGCGGTCGTCACAGCCCGGGACGCCGGCCGCCCTTCGGTGGGCGACGCCCCATCCGCTTCATCATCTTGCGCATCTGCTCGTAGTTCTTCATCAGCCGATTCACGTCCTGCACGGACGTGCCCGAGCCGCGTGCGATCCGCCGCCGACGGCTGGCGTCGAGCAGCTTGGGGCGGGTCCGCTCGCGCTCGGTCATGCTGGAGATGATCGCCTCGACGCGGCCGATCTCGCCCTCGTCCACCTGCGTGCCGTCGGGAATCAGCTTGTTCGCGCCGGGGATCATGCCGAGGATGTCGGTGAACGAGCCCATCTGCTTGAGCTTGCGCATCTGCACCAGCATGTCCTGCAAGGTGAAGTCGCCGAGGTTCTTGAGGTCGCGCTCGTCCTCGTCCTCGCCCTCGAGCGCCTTGGCCTTCTCGATCAGCGTGAGCATGTCGCCCATGCCGAGGATCCGGCCGGCGATGCGGTCGGGGCGGAACGGCTCGAGCCCGTCGAGACGCTCGCTGACGCCGGCGAAGTAGATCGGCTTGCCGGTGACGTGCTTGGCCGACAACGCGGCGCCGCCACGGGCGTCGCCGTCCATCTTGCTCATCACCAGGCCGGTCACGCCGATCCGCTCGTCGAACGAGGTCGCCACCGGAAGCGACTGCTGACCGGTCATGGCGTCGACCACCAGCATCCGCTCGGTCGGCTCCATCACGCTGGACAGCTCGGCGAGCTGCTCCATCAACGCCTCGTCGATCTGCAGGCGGCCGGCGGTATCGACGATCACCAGGTCGCGGAAGTCGGCCCGGAGCATGGCGTCCAGGCGGCGCTTCGTCGTCGCGGGCGACTCGCCGTCCTCGACCTTGAGGATCGGAACGCCGACCTGACCGGCGAGCACCTCGAGCTGATCGCGGGCCGCGGGGCGCTGCGTGTCCGCCGCGACCAGCAGCGGACGACGTCCCTTGGCCTTGTACTGGTATGCGAGCTTGCCCGCGGTGGTGGTCTTGCCGGCGCCCTGGAGGCCCATCAGCAGCCAGACGTTGCCTTCGCTGCGCAGCTCCGGCTGTCGGGCCTGGCCGCCCAGGATCTCCTGCAGCTCGTCGTGGACGATCGCGACGACGCGCTGGTCCGGGTTGAGGCTCATCAGCGTGTCCGAGCCGACGGCTTTCTCCTGGACGCGCTTCGTGAAGTCGCGAGCCACCTCGAGGTTCACGTCGGCCTCGAGCAACGCGACGCGGACCTCGCGCAGCGCCGCCTTGACCTCGGCCTCGGAGAGCTTGCCGCGGCCGCGGAGCGATTCGAACACGGACTGGAGACGATCGCCTAGGTTCTGGAACATGGGTCCTCTGGGCCCGAAGGCCGACCGACAGGGTAGCGGAGGGCCGAGAGTCCGTCAAGGACGCGGTGCTAGACTCGTCACGATGCCGTTCCGCGAAGCTCATCCCACGCCCGCACCCCGCCTCGTCGCGCTGGCCCTCGCGGCGCTGCTGGCCGTGACGGCGCCCGCACCGGTCGCCGCCCAGACGTTGGCCGAGGTCACCTTCGTCGCCGCGACGGTGACGACGCTGAACCCCGCCATTCGGCTGCCCTCGGGCAGCCTGCGGGCGGTCGGGCCCGGCGTGGACGCGTTGCTCGCGCGGCTTCCCGACGCGTCCGCGTGGACGGAGCCCGAGGCGTACGTGGCCAGGGGCATCGCGTCGCGCCTGCGGCCGGCGTTCGAGCAGCAGGTCGTCACCGGCTTCGCTGCCGCCGGCTTCTTCGAGTCGGCGCGCCGGACCGCGCCCGACGGCGCGGGTACCAGGACCCGGATCGAGTTCGAGGGTCCAGCGGGCGAACGGGCGCTGCTGGTCCTGTTCGACGCGCCGGAGGAAGTGACCTGGCTCGTCGCCCGCTCGCGGTGAGGCGTGCCGGTCGGACGGGGCCGCGCGAGGCCGGCGGCGTGACGCGTGCAGCGGAGCTGCGCTTCGGTGTGCTGCGGATCACGCTGCTGTCGTGGATCTTGCCGCTCGCGCTCGTGGCGGGCGTTCCGTTCGGCCTCCTCGGTCCGGTCTCCACGGCGATCGCTCAGCAGGCGCCCGTCGGCTCCCCGAACGAGCGTGCGCGTGCCGCGCTGGAAGTCGCCCGCATCGACCCCGGGCCCGCCTCGCCGGACGCGCCGGCGTGGGCCGCGGCGATCGAGCTCGCGACGGAAGCCGTGGCGCACGCCGAGAGCGCTGCAGGCGACGCCGCGGACGAGACGCTGCACGAGGCGCTCCGGCTGTTGGCGTGGAGCTACCAGGGCGCCGGCTGGTGGTCGCGCGCCTTCGCGACGTGGGAACGCCTCGAGCAGGCGAAGGGAAGCCTGCACGACGCGGACGCGGCCGGCAGGCGCGACGCCGCGCTGCAGCTCGCGTTCGCGCGCTACGAGGCGGGCGACCTCGAGGGGGCGGCGCGACGGTTCGACGCGCTGCTCGCGACCGACCCGGAGGACGTGGCCGCGCTTCGCTGGCGGGGGAGGATCGCGCTCGAGCGCGGTCGTCCCGAGGCGGCGGAGGGCGCCTGGGAACGGCTGGTGGAGCTGCGGCCGGACGATGCGGGCGCACGTTTCCACCTGGACCTGGCGCGCGAGCGTTCCAGGTACGGCCGGCAGGCCAGCGACGCGTACCGAGGAGGACTCGCCGCCTACGAGGCGAACGATCTGGCTGCCGCCATCGAGGCGTTCGCTGCGGCGAGGACCGCCGCTCCCGGGTGGAGCGAGGCGGAGCGATGGCACGCCCGTGCGCTGTTCGAGGCGGACCGCGACGCGGCCGTGGTGGCGTGGGAGCGGATCGTCGAGGCCAATCCGGACGACGCGTCCGCCCGCTGGTTCCTGGAGCGTGCGCGCCTGCAGCGTCGGGTCGGACGTGCCGCGATGCTGGCGGCGGACGACGCCCGTGCAGCGAGCGAGGCGAACGACCCGGCTGCCGCGCTGGCGGCGTGGCGGCGGGCGCTCGAGCAGGCGCCCGGCTGGACCGAGGCCCGCCTGGGCGTGGCGCGCGCCGCGACCGCGGCCGGCGCGGCAGACGTGGCCGAGGACGCCTGGACGTCGTTGCTGGACGGTCTGCCCGAGGACGATCCGATTCGCGTCGAGGCGCGGCAAGGACGCGCGACCGCACGCGTGCTGGGTCGTCTGGGTCCCGACGCCGCGCAGGACTACGGCGCCGCCCTGGCGGCGTACGAGCGCGGCGAGACGGACGAGGCCGTGCGGCTGCTGTCGCGCGTCGTCGAGGTCGCGCCCGATGCGGTCGAGCCGTGGACGTGGCTGGCGCGCATCGCGTTCGCCCGAGGCGAGTGGTCCACCGCCGCCCGCGCCTACGAGCGGGCCTCCGAGCTGCAGCCCGAGGACGAGGACCTCGCGTTCTTCGCCGAGGAGGCCCGCCGCATGGCCGGCCCGGACACGACCGCCCCGTAGGCGCGAACGCGCGTCCGAGTCCGCACGAGCGTCCCGAGGAGAGAGGCCGATGACGAGATTCTACGAACGCAAGCGAGGCCCGAACGGTCCCTACCTCGAGACCGACCTTCCGGGCGTGCTGGTGAGCCGGCTGCCCCTGCTCAACAAGGGGACCGCGTTCAGCGAGGACGAGCGCCGTGCCTTCGGCTTGGACGGCCTCTTCCCGTCCAAGGTCTCGACGCTGGACGAGCAGGTGGCCCGTGCGGAAGCGAACCTGCGCGGCTTCGAGGTGGACCTCGACAAGCACGTCTATCTGAGGGTTCTCCAGGACCGTAACGAGGTCCTGTTCTACGCCTTGGTGGAGCGCAACCTCGAAGAGATCCTGCCGCTCATCTACACCCCGACCGTCGCGGAGGCGGTCGAGCGCTTCAGCCACATCTACCGGCACCCTCGCGGCCTGGTGGTTTCGACCGAGACGATCGACCGGGTGGACGAGCTTCTGGCCAACGTTCCCCTGCCGGACGTGCGGCTGGCGGTCGCCACCGACAGCGAGGGCATCCTGGGCATCGGCGACCAAGGGTTCGGCGGGATGGCGATCTGCATCGGCAAGCTGTCGCTCTACACCGCTGGCGCGGGGGTGGATCCAGGACAGTCGCTGCCGATCGAGCTGGACGTGGGAACGAACCGTCAGGATCTGCTGGACGACCCGATGTACCTCGGCGTCCGTCACGAGCGACTCCGCGGACGCGACTACGACGCGTTCGTGGAGCGGTTCGTCGAGGCCTTCCAGAAGCGCTTCCCGTCGGCTCTGCTGCAGTGGGAGGACTTCAGCAAGCAACGCGCGTTCGACCTTCTCGAGCGCTACCGTGACGTGCTGCCCAGCTTCAACGACGACGTGCAGGGGACCGGCGCGGTGGTGCTGGCGGGCCTGCTGGCGGCCGCCCGCGTCAGTCGTCGGCCCATCGGTCACGAGACGATCGCGATCCACGGCGCCGGTGCCGGCGGCGTAGGGGTCGCCCGGCAGATCGTCGCCGGACTCCGTCGGGCGGGTGCGAGCGAGCGCGACGCGAAGGCGCGCGTGCTCGTGCTCGACTCGCGTGGCCTGGTCGTCGAGGGCCGGACGGGGGTGGACGCCTACAAGGCGGAGGTGGCCCAGCCCGCCTCCCGGCTCGAGGGATGGCGCTTCGACGGCGAGGCGCCCGACCTGCTCGAGACGGTCCGGGAAGGCGGCGTCACGGCGCTGATCGGGCTGTCCGGTCAGCGCGGCGCGTTCGGACGGGAGATCGTCGAGGCGGTGGACCGCAACACGCCCGTGCCGATCGTCTTCCCGCTCTCGAACCCGACGCGCCACTCCGAGGCGGACCCGGCGGACGTGCTCGACTGGACCGAGGGACGCGCCCTGGTGGCGACCGGCAGCCCGTTCCCCGACGTTCTGCGCGGCGGCCACAGGACCGTCGTGGGTCAAGGGAACAACGCGTTCGTGTTCCCCGGCTTGGGCCTGGGCGTGATGCTGTCCGGAGCACGCCGCGTGAGCGACGACATGCTCAGCGCGGCGGCCGAGGCGCTGGCCGACTACGTGGACGTGGGGCGCCTGGAGCACGGCGCGCTCTTTCCCAGCGTCGCGAAGCTCCGGAGCGTCAGTCGGCAGGTGGCGGTCGCCGTGGTGCGGCAAGCGCAGAGCGAAGGGCTCGCCAGCGAGCGGCTGGGCGACGACCTGGACCGCGCGGTGAGCGAGGCGATGTGGACGGCGACGTACCTGCCTCTGCGGCGGTCCTCCTAACCGTATGAGCGCTCGCGGCATGGACCGTGCCGCCGTCCGGGCGGTGGCGCTGCGCGTGGCCGCTCTGGCCTTGTTGCTCCTGCTGGCGCTGGTCGCTGCGCTGACGACGCGAACGCTGCAGCGCCTGCCCGACGCGACGATCTACCTCGTCCGCTACGACGACCGCGCCGGGTTCGAGCTCGAGCCCGTCGCGCGGCGTTTGGGGACCGACGATGCGGAGGCGTACGCGCGGGCGGCCGTCGAGGCGTTGGCGGACGGGGCCACGGACGTGGAGGCGGCGCAAGGACTGTCGACGGCGGTGCCGGAGGGGACGCGCGTCCTGGACGCCGAGGCGCGCGACGGAACGCTGCGTGTCGATCTCTCGCCCGAGGTGGCGTCGGGAGGCGGTACCGCCTCGATGCGCGGGCGGCTGGAGCAGCTCCGCTGGACGTTGACCCGACCGAGCTCGATCGAGGTCGTCGACCTCTGGATGGACGGCGAGCCGCTGCGCGTGCTGGGGGGCGAGGGACTCATGGTCGAGCCGCTCTGGCGTCGACCGGACGACGACCGGATGCCGAGCTGGTGAGGCGCGTCGTCGCCGCGACCCCGTGGGCTGCGACCGGCGCGCTCCGCCGCGTCGTCGCGACGCTGCTGGTCGTCGCGATCGCCGTCGCGATCGGAAGCTGGGCCGGGGCTGGCGGGGGGGAGGGCGCCCTTCCCTCCGACGACGACTGGATGCGCAGCGAGAGCGCCCGTGGACGCCTGTTCGACCGGGTCGCCGACCGGGTCGAGCAGGTCTATTGGGATCCAGGACGCATCGACTGGTCCTCCTGGCGCGCC
>Ga0209942_1001079_pt1 | contig 15417 bp, 12 predicted proteins | sample SalPonR1_A_D2_MG_FD_185695 | JGI IMG/M metagenome (GOLD analysis project Ga0209942, IMG submission 185695) | Salt pond soil microbial communities from South San Francisco under conditions of wetland restoration - Salt Pond MetaG R1_A_D2_MG... ... | reverse complement strand
TTGTTGAGGGAGCTAATGGGACATCTACCAGTTCAAGGATTTCTTCAGGTGGTTTCTGGTAGGTTAGATCTTCCTGCGCAAAAAGGGCAGGAAAACTCAGTATTAGACTGAAAAGACTTAAAATAATTTTTCTCATAAGATTGTGGTTTTTGGAAATGAAAATAAAAAGGGGGTATAATCGCAGTAATGTTAATCTTTACTATATTGCGGACCCGTTTTTTATTAAATGCTTAAATTTAAATTGACTAAAGTCTAAATATACTAAACAATAGAATATGTATCAATCTAAAATAGCCGGAGTTGGAAGTTATGTGCCAGAAAATGTTGTTACCAACGATGATTTGGCGAAAATTATGGATACCAATGATGAATGGATTCAGGAAAGGACCGGTATTAAGGAACGTCGGCATATCAAAAAGGGGGATGGCAATTCCACCGCTATTATGGGGGTGAAAGCCGCTAAAATTGCTATTGAACGTGCAAAAATTGATAAAGATGATATAGATCTAATTGTTTTTGCAACGCTAAGTCCAGATTACTATTTTCCTGGTTGCGGGGTGCAGGTCCAGGAGATGTTAGATATAAATACCTGTCCTGCTTTAGATGTGAGAAATCAATGTAGCGGATTTATTTACGGCCTTTCCACTGCCGATCAATTTATAAAGACCGGGATGTACAAAAATGTATTGGTTATTGGTAGCGAGAACCATAGTGGTGGTCTAGATTTTACTACACGTGGCCGTTCAGTGTCTGTTATTTTTGGTGATGGTGCAGGTGCAGTGGTTTTAACAAGGAGCGATCACAATGGTGAGGGAATCCTTTCTACTCATTTACATTCAGAAGGTAAACATGCTTTAGAGCTTTCTTTAAAAGGCCCAAGTACAGAACACTGGGTTCCTGAAATTATTGCTGAAAATCCGCAGGGAGATGATATTCCATATTATCCATATATGAATGGTCAATTTGTTTTCAAAAATGCGATTCAGCGATTTTCTGAAGTAATTATGGAAGGTTTAAAAGCCAACGGACTCGAAGTTAAAGATATTGATATGTTGATTCCGCACCAGGCTAATTTGCGAATTTCACAATATGTACAGCAGAAATTTAAATTAAGTGATGAGCAGATTTATAATAATATCCAAAAATACGGGAATACTACTGCAGCATCTATTCCTATTGCTTTATGTGAAGCATGGGAAAAGGGAAAAATTAAAGATGAAGATGTTGTAGTTTTAGCGGCCTTTGGCAGTGGATTTACCTGGGCAAGCGCGGTAATAAGTTGGTAATAAGCTAAACTCAAATAAAAAAGGTCATTTTTAAAGAAATGACCTTTTTCTTTTATATAATTTTATTTTCTACACTTTTCTAAAATATCTAAATAAGTCGTAGATCCCGAAAACTATAAAACCTACTGCGAGAATTAATCCAAAATTATCTGTTTTCTCTGCAATTAGATGAGTATATAGCCGGTAGGTGCCGTATACCAGAAAAATAACTCCCAATATTAGATACCATTTATTTCGTTTTCCTCCTTTGAGGTTATTCATCTGTATAATCTTTTGGGAAGGTTGATTTTGCAATTTTTAAAGCTTCATCGTAATGATTTTTTGCTACAAATAGTTGCACCTGTCCTGGCAAGCCACCACCAAATCCGGCACGTAAGCCTGAATCAAAATCGTTTCTAACCCTGGAGGAAATTCCTGATTTGCCAAAAAGTTCCTGAAGGTACTGTACGTTGGTTTCAGAACCTGTATATACTCGTTCGTAAGATTCGTCTGAACTCATAATTTATAGTTTTATACTATCTAAAATACAAAGTATAATATAGCTTAATGGCTATTTTATACAGAGTTTAACGTTCTAGGCATTATAGTATTTACTTCTCCAAATAGCAGAACTAAAATTCTTTCCTTTTTTAAATCCGAAGAAAATAGATAAGCCCGCAACCCATTTAAAAGCAAAGAAAAAAATCATTAAAAATTGTGTGGTAGTCTGTTGTGGTGAGAACAGTCCGTCGGGAATTGATAGCGCAATTAAAAGGCTAAGTACAAGCAGAAGGACAATAAAATTTTCTAGATGTTTAAAAGGCCACATTATCAATTTCCTAAAAGGATGTAAATCATTGCCCCATTTATGGATTAAGTAAAAATAATTGTTCCCCATGGGAGCAAATAGTAAGGGATCGTCGGCATTTTCTAATTTGAATAGTTTAGAAGGAGCTACAATTTTAAAACCTTTCAGAGTTATTTGTTGTTCTTTTTCCAAAGCCTTGATCCTGGAAAGTGCTTCGTATGGAATTTTTCCCTTAAAATAAGTACTGTCTAAAAACCGAAGGCGATAATCAATGCAGAGCTTCTCAATGTCTGAGAGATGAAAAATTCTACCACTTTCTAAAAGGTCCAGATTAAAATTATTAAAACCGGAGTCTCCGTTCTGAATTTCCTTTAAAATTTCATCGTCCTTTCTTGTTTCTGCTTGAAAGATATCTTGAACTTGTTGTAAAATGTTTTCAGGGGAAATCCTTTTTTCACGAGATTTTTGCAACTGCACTTCCAAGTTGGTGCGTGGCAAATTTAAATTCAACTTCATTTTCATTTTCTTTTTCTTTAGCATCTGTCACTAAATTAAGTAATTAAGATGATTCCTGCAATCCTATTTTTTAATCTGAACGTCTCGATGTTAAAACTATACTAATTAGATATTTTTAAATACTGTTTAACAAAAATAAGATTAAATTAGACAAAAATTAAAATAAACGAGTTTTAATTAAATGCTAAATCGAGTATTAATAAAAACTGAAGCGCTTAAAATCTCGTTTATTTAATAAATCATTTTAAAAAAAAATATTGTTATGAGAAATTTAAAACTATTAGGAATTTTTTGTTTCCTATTCATTGGTGGGACTTTAATGGCCCAAAACGGATCTACTATGGTTGGTGGTGCAGAGATGTATCCAAGCAAAAATATTGTAGAGAATGCCTCGCAATCTAACGATCACACTACTTTGGTAGCTGCAGTAAAAGCTGCCGGTTTAGTGGAAACTTTACAAAGCGAAGGTCCTTTTACCGTATTTGCACCAACTAACGCAGCTTTCGAAAAATTACCATCAGGAACAGTAGAAGGTCTTTTGAAGCCGGAGAATAAAGAGAAGTTACAAGCTGTTCTTACTTACCATGTAATTGCAGGCGATTTCAAAGCGAAAGATGTTGTTGCCGCTATTAAAAGGGGTAACGGAAAAGCTACATTTGAAACCGTGCAAGGCGGAAAGCTTTATGCTATGATGGAAGATGGTAAGGTAAAGCTAAAAGATGAAGTTGGTCATGTGGCCACAGTAACGAAGACAGATGTAAATCAGTCCAATGGCGTTATCCATGTTATTGATACAGTAGTATTACCGGGGAAATAATTGCTATAGAAAAAGAAGAATTGAAGAGCGGTCTATAAGGCCGCTCTTTTTTGTTAATTAAATATCAAATATGTTATATCCTTTTCCTAGTTCTGGAGGAAGGCTTATTTTGAATGAAAATCAAAGTTTATGAGAAGAGTAAAACTATTTATTACAATAATTATTGCGGGAGCTTTTATGCTGTCCTGTGGTTCTGGAAGCAATATTTCTAAAGACTCCGCCAGAAAATTAGAGAAGTACAATACGTACTCCTATTTACCTAATAAAGATACGATTAAAGATACGGGTTACGACAACAACCGCATTTATGAGACTATCATATCTACAGTAAATAATAATATGTCCAGCGAGGGTTATGCTATAGACAATAGCAGGCCAGATGTTTTAGTGTACATTCACGCAATGTTCGATGAAAGAATAGTAGATGTAAATGCTGATCCTGTTTACACTAATTTTTCATATTATCGCCCCGGGCTTTATATTGGGCCATATTATGAAGATTATACCTACGACAATTATTTCACCGTGCAGCGAATTACGGCAGCTGAGAAGGTTAAACAACTTCCTTACAAAGAAAAAACTATTGTTATAGATCTAATAGACAGAAGAACTAATCAAATTTTATGGCGTGGAACCGCCGATGAGGAAATTGGTTCAAAAAGAATGGAAAGAGATATAAGAGATTATGTAGATGAAATTTTTAAAGACTTTCCATAATTTTCTTTAGCAGAAAATAAAAATTGGCTGTTTAAATTTCCATTTTACGTCAACCTGAATTTATTCCAGGTTCTAACCCGAGCTAAGTTCAATTTAGCTTAGACTCTGAAACAAGTTCAGAGTGACGTTAGGAGTATTAAACAGCCAATTTTATATAGTATTACCTCAATTCAGCTTGAAGTTCTTCTTCAAATCTGAGCTGAAGCTTTTTCATCATTTTATCTACCTGCTTATCGGTAAGGGTTTTATTTTCATCCTGAAACTTAAAACTTACCGCATAACTTTTCTTTCCTTCCGGTAGATTTTTTCCCTGGTAAACATCAAAAAGATCTACTTCTTTAAGAAGTTTTTTCTCTGTTTTTAGGGCGATTTGCTCAATTTCTTCATAAGAAACATTGTTATTTAATAACAGAGCAAAATCACGTCTAACTGCAGGATATTTAGGAATAGCGCTAAAGCTGGTCTTTCTGGCCTTGGTAACTTCCAATAAGGCATCCCAGTTAAAATCGGCATATAATACCTCCTGTTCAATATCAAAATGCTTCAATACTTTTTTCCGAATTACCCCAAATGCAACTAAATTATTTTTTGCTGAAGAAAAAATAAGCCCTTCAGAAAATACATCAGATTTTACTGCGGAAGGTTTTAAATTTTCAATGCCTAACCTTTGAAAAATAGATTGAATAACACCTTTCAATAAAAAGAAATCTGTTCTTCCCGAGGTTGAGTTCCAACGCTCTGCATTTCGGTTTCCACTAATAAAAATAGAAAGATGTTTGTTCTCTACTCGGCTACCGTTAAAATCATGATAAGTTTTTCCGAATTCAAATAATTTTAAGTCACTGCGTTTCCTGTTAATATTATAACTCACAGATTCTAAACCAGAATACAACATAGATTGGCGTAAAACCGATAAATCCTGACTTAAAGGATTTAGCATTTTTACATTTTGAGAAGGGTTCAATTGCTCACTTAATTCGGTATATGCTGGTGTGGTTAATGAGTTAGCCATCGTTTCGTAAAAACCCTGTCCCACTAATTGATTTGCAATTAAATTTTGAAGTCGATAATCTTCAAATTTAGAAGAATTGGCTACTGAAGCATTTAGCTTCTCGCCAAACTTAATATTGTTGTAGCCGTAAACTCTTAAGATCTCTTCAATTACATCAGCTTCGCGTTGAACATCTACGCGGTAAGATGGAATAGTTAGACCCATCCCGGTTTCGGTAACATTATTTACACGAATTTCAAGCGAAGCGAGTATAGATTTAATGGTTTCCTGCTGAAGGTTTTCACCAATTAGCTTATTTACTTTATCAAAAGTTAGAAAAACCTGGAAGTCTTCAATTTTCTTTGGATAAAGATCATCAATATCACTGGTTACTTCCCCACCGGCAATTTCAGTAATTAAAAGCACGGCGCGTTTTAAAGCATATTCGGTTATGTTAGGATCAATTCCTCGTTCAAATCTAAAAGAAGCATCGGTATTTAAGGCGTGTCTTTTAGCAGTTTTTCTAACACTTACTGGGTTAAAATAAGCGCTTTCCAGGAAAATTTGTGTGGTAGCTGAGGTAACTCCGCTAGTGGCTCCACCAAATACACCGGCAATACACAACGGTTTATTAGCATCACAGATCATAAGATCTTCTTCGTGAAGTTCGCGCTCTACATCATCTAAGGTGGTGAATTTTGTACCTTTTTTTAGAGTTTTTACGTTGATTTCATTCCCGGCAATTTTTCCTGCATCAAAAGCGTGTAAAGGCTGCCCAAGCTCGTGCATTACGTAATTAGTTGCATCTACCACATTATTCTTTGGGCCAAGGCCTATTGCCTTTAATCTATTCTGAAGCCATTTTGGAGATTCTTCAACCTTAAGTCCGGAAATTGTTACTCCGCAATATCTTGGAGCAAGTGCAGAATCTTCTACCTGAATCTGGATCTTAAGACTTCTATTATCTACATGAAAACTACTAACCGACGGAGTTATAAGTTCTAAACTTTTTCCTTGCTGCGTATATCCGGCTTTCAGATCCCTGGCAACGCCCCAATGGCTCATGGCATCGGCACGGTTTGGCGTTAAGCCAATTTCGAAAACCTGGTCGTTTTCTACATCAAAAATTTCGGCTACGGGAGTTCCGGGAATAAGATCATCTTTCATCACCATAATTCCTTCGTGACTCTGCCCAAAACCAATTTCTTTTTCAGAACAAATCATTCCAAAGCTGGCTTCACCTCTAATCTTACCTTTTTTAATAGGCCAGGCTTCTCCATTTTCATCGTAAAGGGTAGTGCCAATAGTAGCTACAGGAACCCTTTGTCCTGCTGCAATATTTGGTGCTCCACAAACAATTTGTACCTGCTCACCATTTCCCAGATCTACATTGGTAAGTTGCAATTTATCAGCATTGGGATGACTTTTGCATTCTAGAACGTGACCAACTACTATCCCTTCAAGACCACCTTTAATGCTCTGAAATTTATCAAGGCCTTCCACCTCAAGTCCAAGATCGGTAAGTAGTTCTCCTGTAGCTTCTGGAGCTTCAGGAAGTTTAATGAATTGTTTAAGCCAGTTATATGAAATTTTCATGTCTCAATATTTTCAGTTCGCAAAGATAGTATTACGAATAGTTTTGGCATAATTTCAAATTTTAATTTTACTCGATAATCGAGATTTATATGCTTTGAGGTTTGCTTCAATTGAAAAAATAAATTTCTGATTCATATTTCAAGTAATTGCCCTGAAGTTTTGATGGATTATTTCGGCAAAAGTTATAAAAAAATGGAGCAACCTAAGTTGCTCCATTCAAACGCTAATTAAACTTAAACCAATAATTAAGCTTCTCTTTTAAACTCCATTTTATTTACAAGTTCCCAATCCTGGCCGCCTTCTTTTGGCATATAGACATTCCATTCTATATGGTCTTTATCCTTCTTTAGGATTACGTGCTTGGCTTGTTTTTTTTCATTATTCTGGGTGTAGTCTTCCATGAATTCAAATTCCCCATCGCCTTTCTCTTTTATAGAAAGATCAGAAATCTGAATGCCATTAGGATTGACTGCACTAACGTAAGCCATTTGGTAAGTGTCATCCATAGCATCATAAGCTACTATTCTTTCACAGCATGGAGTATTTCCTTCTCTGGTATGGCTTAATCTTAAAACCGATTCTCCGGGTAAGTAAGTTATTTTTTGTGTGCTTTTTGGAACATCCATTGCCTGGCCGTCTCTATAGCCTGTTTGTGTGATTTCCCAATCTCCCGCGAGAAAATCTAACTTACGATGTTTATTTTCTAAACGTGCTAATTTTGAAAGCGAAGCTTCCTTCATTTGAGTTTTTTCGGCTTCATCTTCTATGTTTTCCGCTAGCTTTGCAGCTTTTTTAAAATTTTCTTTAGCCTTCTCATTTTCTCCTTTTTCAAGCAATAGATCGCCGTAAGAGTCATAAGGATTGGCGTGCTCTGGATATTCATCAATCTGTGCCTTAAAAACTTGCTCTGCAGTTTCCAGGTCTTTATCCTCCATCATCAACTTGTACCCCAGTAGATTTAAAGGTTCCTGCAAGCCTTCGTATTCTGCAGTTTTATGCTTTTCGTACATTTTCATGGCTTCTTCCAGTCCATTACTTTTATACTCTTCATACAATTTCTCTTCTAGAGCTTTGTCATTGTTTTCCTGAGCAAACAGTAGGCCACCGCATAAAATAAGCATTAAGCTTATTAATCTTCTAAAAACTATTCCCTCCTTCATAATATCTCGAGTTTTGGTTATCCTCTAAATTTACGTAATAATGTGAGGAAATGATTTTAATACAAGAGGTGTTAAAATCTAAAAATCAATTATTTGTTTGGTTTTTTTTGCGGAAAGCCTTAATGTTACTAGGAAGGGAGCCTTGAGGAAACTTAGGCAATTCATTTTTATTTTGGCGAAAATCAAGGGAAATTCAGTAGAGCATTTTTATTAAAAAATGATTTCTAACTAATATAATTCCAGATATTCTTATGTTTTGCAACTTGTGCATAGGTAAAACGAAGTACTTTATTTTTTTCGAGAGAGAGGCTGGGGTCTTCCTTTAAAATTCTCATTGCATGATGTCGCGCCAATTTTAGGATATCGTTATCCTTTACAATATCGGCTATCTTCAGATTTAAAACACCGCTTTGCTGGGTGCCCATAATATCGCCTGGGCCACGTAATTTTAAATCAACTTCGGCAATTTCGAAACCGTCATTAGTGGCGGTCATAGTTTCCAGCCTGGTTTTACTGTCGTTAGATAATTTGTGTCCCGTCATTAAAATGCAGAAACTCTGTTCGGCACCACGGCCTACACGGCCCCTAAGCTGGTGGAGTTGGGAAAGGCCAAATCGCTCGGCACTTTCAATTATCATGACACTTGCATTCGGAACATTCACTCCAACTTCAATTACGGTGGTGGCGACCATAATTTGAGTTTCGCCCCGTACAAAACGATCCATTTCATAATCTTTGGCGTCTGATTTCATCTGACCGTGAACTATAGAAATTTGTTCATCTGGAAATTCGCGGGTAATACTTTCATAACCATCCATTAAATCTTTATAGTCCATTTTTTCCGATTCCTGGATCAATGGATAGACCACATAAACCTGGCGGCCTTTTTTTATTTCATCTTTTATAAAAGCGAAAACTTTAAGGCGGTTACTATCGTAGCGATGTACGGTTTTAATAGGTTTTCTGCCCGGTGGTAATTCATCTATTACCGAAATGTCTAAATCGCCATAAAGACTCATTGCCAGAGTTCGGGGAATTGGTGTGGCTGTCATTACCAAGATATGTGGTGGTACCTGGTTTTTTCGCCATAGTTTTGCCCTTTGCGCCACGCCAAATCGGTGTTGTTCGTCTATAACAGCGAGGCCTAAGTTTTTAAATTTCACCTTGTCTTCCAGCAAAGCGTGGGTGCCAATAAGGATATCTATTTCACCGTTTTCCAGCTTTTCGTGAATTTCTCGCCTGGCTTTAGCTTTGGAAGAACCGGTAAGTAGGTAAATACTGGTGTCTAGATCCTGGCAAAGTTCTACGAGGCCATTGTAGTGCTGAATTGCGAGAATTTCAGTTGGGGCCATTAAGCAAGCCTGGAAATCATTGTCTAAAGCGATAAACATAGACATTAGCGCCACAATGGTTTTTCCCGATCCTACGTCCCCCTGTAGTAAACGATTCATTTGCGCGCCGCTTCCTAGATCGGCCCTAATTTCTTTGATTACTCGTTTTTGAGCGCCGGTAAGTTCAAAAGGCAGGTGATTGCTATAGAATTCACTAAAATTTTGCCCAATTTCTTCAAAAACAAAACCTTTTATTTTTTGCTTCTGCAGCATATTTTTGATAAGCAATTGTAGCTGAATGTAAAATAGCTCTTCAAATTTTAACCGAAACTGAGCTTTGGTTAGTAATTCCTGGCTCTGCGGAAAATGAATATTGAATACTGCTTCTGCCTTCGGAATTAGCTTTAATTCTGAAGTGATTTCTTCTGAAAGCGTATCGTAGAACTTCCCTTTGGTTTCAATAAAAAGCTGTTGCAGCAGTTTATTAATGACACGGTTGGTAATACCCGATTTTGCTAATTTCTCGGTAGAAGGATAAATAGGCTGCATCGCAGTGCGCAGTTGCTTTTTATATTCTTCCACCGATTCCATTTCAGGATGTGGCATACTAAAAAGGCCGTTAAACCAATTGGTCTTTCCAAAGATCACATAAGGCGTATTGATCTTTAAATTCTCCCGAATCCATTTTTGGCCACGAAACCAAACGAGTTCCATTTTTCCGGTGTCGTCTATAAAATCTGCTACCAGTCGCTTGCCGCGTTTTTGTTCTACACTTCTTATATGGGTGATTTTTCCAACCACCTGAACTTCAGCTGAATTTCGTTGTAATTCGTTTATTTTATAAAAACGGGTTTTATCGAGATAACGATTAGGGAAGAAATTCAATAGATCCTGGTAGGTATGAATGCCAAGTTCTTTCCGCAGTAGATCGGCACGATTTGGGCCAACTCCTTTTAGGTAATCTATGGGTGTTTGCAGAATATTAGCGTTCATGAAAACGAAGATATTAAAATCAGCTTTTTTAGGTTGAATTTAAAATAAAAATAAACCTGAATTTTTCTGAAGCCAGAATTTTATGAAGTTTTCGTAATTTGCAACTGTAGATTTTTATTATGAAACATCCCCTTTTTATCCTCCTATTTTGTTTTAGTAGCATCACCTATAGCCAGTCGCCGTTAGCAGATTCGCTGGATCAAATAAATAGCATAGATTTTAAAAAAGCTGAAGCCGAAATCCGGGTTCTTCCGCAGGAAAAACGTGTTTCCGGTACAATAGAATATAATTTTCAGATTCTAAAAAGCATAGATTCGTTTTACGTAGATGCCAGGAATATGAACTTTGAGGAGGTTATACTGAACGAAGAATCGGTAGCTTTTAGAAATACCGGGCAGCGCATTTGGATAAAGAATGAATTTTTACCTTCGAAAAACAATACCCTTCAACTGAAATATTCAGTAGAACCAAAGAAAGCAGTTTATTTTATCAACTGGGAGCTTGCTGATTCTATAGATGCACCAAAGCAAGTCTGGACGCAAGGGCAGGGAAGATATACTTCCAATTGGTTGCCGTCTTTTGACGATCAGCGAGAAAAAGTTGAGTTTGATATTTCGTATCAATTTCCTGAAAACCTGGAAGTGATGGCGAATGGTGAACTCACAGCTACTTCTCGAAACGATTCTTTAAAAAAATGGAGTTTTGATATGCAGCGGCCTATGAGTAGCTATTTGCTGGCTTTTGCTGTGGGAAATTATTTAATGGAGGAAACCGAATCTTCTTCAGGAGTTGCATTGCAATTTTATATGCCGGTTTCCGAAGAAGATAAATTAGAGCCTACTTATCGACATACCAAACAGATTTTTGATTTCCTGGAAAGTGAAATCGGCGTGGCTTATCCGTGGCAAAATTATAAACAGGCCCCGGTACGCGATTTTCTATATTCCGGGATGGAAAATACTGCTGCAACTATTTTTGATCACGCTTTTATCACCGATTCTATAGCTTTTAAAGATCGAAATTATGTAAGCGTAAATGCACACGAAATGGCTCACCAATGGTTTGGGAATTTGGTAACTGCAGAGACAGCGAACGATCATTGGTTACACGAAGGTTTTGCCACTTTTTATGCTTTACTGGCAGAACGGGAAATTTTTGGAGACGATTATTATTACTGGAAGCTCTACCAATCTGCCGAGCAATTAAAGGAATTAAGCGATCAGGGAAAAGGCGAAAAGGTAACTAAAGCTAACGCGAGTTCGCTTACCTATTATCAAAAAGGAGCCTGGGCTTTGCATATTTTGAGAGAAAAAGTGGGTAAAGAAGCCTTTAACACAGCGGTAAAGAATTACCTGGAACAATATAAATTTAAAACCGCCACCACCAGTAACTTTATAGCCGAAGTTGAAGCAGCCGCTAATTTGGATTTGTCCGATTTTATGGCCAAGTGGTTAAACCAAACCGCTTTTCAAGGATTTGCGGCCTTAAATTCTTTAAAAAATTCTGAATTTATAAAGAAGCATTTAGAAATTCTGGCTCTAAGAGAAACTCCGCTGGAGAAAAAAGAAGAGCTGTTAAGTGCGGCTTTGGATTTTCCGGTAAGTGATTATACCGGGCAGGAAGTGGTTTACCAATTAGCAGATCAAACTTCAGAAACAGCGATAAACCTTTATAAAAAAGCATTTGAAACCAATAATATTTATGTGCGCCAGGCTATTGCCAGCAGTATGGAAAGAATTCCGAAGCAACTCAAAAGTGAATTCGAGTCTTTGCTTGAAGATGAGTCTTATCTCACACAAGAATTAGCGCTATTAAAATTATGGATGAATTTTCCGCAGGATGTTTCCGGATATTTAGATAGAACCAGGGATGTCACCGGATTTACCAATAAAAATGTGCGAATGCTCTGGCTAACCTTAAACCTTATAACGCCAGATTATGAGCCTGCGAAACAACAGGAAACTTTTGAAGAACTTTCTGGCTATACAGCAACTCACTTTCCCATAGAAGTAAGGGAAAACGCTTTTGGTTATTTATACCAAATAAATAGTTTCACTACTCAAAACTTACTGGATCTAATGCAGGGAACACAGCATCATGCGCATAGGTTTAGGGATTATAGCAGGCAATTGCTGGCCGAGTTGCTAAAGAAGGAAGAATATCGGCAAAAATTCTTAGCTTTAGATGATCGTCTTTCCCAAAAAGAACGGGATTATTTGCAAACTAAACTCTAATTAATGCGGGCATTGGTAATATCTGGTGGAGGTAGCAAAGGCGCTTTTGCCGGTGGCGTTGCCCAATATTTAATTGAAGAATTAAAACGCGATTACGATCTCTATTTGGGAACATCTACCGGCAGTTTGCTTATTTCTCATCTCGCATTAAATAAATGCGAAAAGATAAAAGAGACCTATACTTCGGTAAATCAGGCCAGTATTTTTAGCAATCGCCCTTTTCTTATTAAACGACGCCATGGCTACGATCAAATAAGCATTAATCACTTTAATGTAATTCGTAATTTTATTCAGGGGAAAAAAACCTTTGGTGAAAGTAAAAACTTGAAAAAGCTCATTCAAAATACCTTAACCGAAGATGAATTTTTAAGCTTAAAATCCAGTGGTAAGGATATTGTGGTTACTGTTTCTAATATTTCCCTTAATACCGTAGAGTATAAATCGATCAAGGAATTCGAATACGAAGAATTTTGTGAATGGATTTGGATTTCCTGTAATTACACTCCTTTTATGAGCCTTGTGCAAAAAGATGGTTGTGAATATGCCGATGGTGGTCTGGGAACTATGGTGCCTATAGAAGAAGCAATAAAACGGGGAGCAACACATATTGACGCAGTAATTTTGCAAACCGAGGCAACTTTTTATAATAGAATGCCATCCAAAAACGTTTTTGGATTGATCACTAATTTGTTTCGGTTTATGCTAGATAGAATAGAGAAGCAAAATATTCAAATTGGGAAATTTGCGGCAGCCAATAAAGATACGACCATAAATTTTTACTACACACCTACGGTATTGACTACCAATTCCCTTATTTTTGATGAGAAGCAAATGAAATCCTGGTGGAAAACCGGCTATACTTATGCCAAAGAGAAAATCGAGGAAATTAACCAAATAGAACCTTAATGCGTGCACTGGTAATATCAGGAGGGGGCAGTAAAGGCGCTTTTGCAGGCGGCGTTGCCCAGTATTTAATTCAGGAAGAAGGCAAGGATTACGATTTATTTCTTGGTACTTCTACCGGAAGTTTACTAATTCCACACCTTGCTATGGGAAATATAGATAAGGTTTACGATATCTACACGAATGTAAATCAGCGCAAGATTTTTAGTGTAAATCCATTTGTGGTAAAGCGTAAAGAAGGTCGGGAGTATGTGACTATTAATTATTTTAATACGTTTTGGCAATTTATTCGGAAGAAAAGGACATTTGGAGAAAGTCAAAATTTAAGAAAACATATAAGACGCAATTTTTCGGAAGAAGATTTTGACAAGCTCAAAAACCAGGTAGAAGATGTGGTGGTAACCGTTTCTAATTTGTCTAAAAACCGTGTAGAATATAAGTCTATTAACGATTTTACTTACGATGACTTTTGTGATTGGATTTGGATAAGCTGTAATTACATTCCTTTTATGAGTTTGGCCAAAAAAGACGGCTTTGAATATGCCGATGGAGGATTGGGGTGCGTAGTGCCTATTCGAGAAGCTATAAAACGTGGCGCTACAGAGGTTGACGCTATAATTCTCGAAGCCGAAAATATGGAATACAATAAAGTGCTGGGGAAAAACCCATTCTCTTTAATGATCAATCTTTTTGGGTTTTTACTGGACCAGGTAGAATACCACGATATCGTAGAGGGAAAACTTGCCGCGTTAAATAAAAAGGTAAAATTGAATACCTATTATACACCTACAAAACTAACAGAAAACTCCCTGGTCTTCAATAAGAAGTTGATGGGTGAATGGTGGCAGCAAGGTTATGATCATGCTAAAGAAAAGCATTTACAGTACCTGGCTACCCAAAAAAAAGGTTTTTTCGGTTTGTTTTAAATAAAGCGTTTTACTTCATTTTTTAGATAAGCAATAGCAGCTTCGGTGGGGGATTGTTTATCTATGAGATTTTTTAAGATTATCTCCCTTAATTTATCGGCGTTGGTTACACCTTCTTGTTGGTTTGCTTTTCTAATTATACCTATGGTAGCGTTTTTAGCTGTTTTTATATAATCCCAGGATTCTGTAGAAAGATAGATCTGTTGTGCCAGGTTATGCTCAAATTCCTGTTCAATAGTCTTGATCAATAATTGTTCGTAAGCTTCTTTATTATCAGAATTTGGTTTTACCCTGAATAAGATTTTACCGGGAGAAATTCGTTCTAAAAAGAGGGTCATCCTTTCGTAGGCCTGTAATTTAAGTGGAAGCGCGGTTCTCTGGGCTTCCCGGTGCAAGAGAAAATTTCTCCTGTTCTCTTCATTTTTGTTGTAGGAACTAAAAAAATAAAAGGCTACTACGCCCACAATAAGTGCGGGTAAAATTGCCAATAATAATTGTGAAAGCTCTATTTGGTTCATTGGTTTTTATTGTGAGGCGCAGTTTCTTCGGTTTCTGCCTCTTTGGTTTCAACTTCTTTTTGTTTGTGTATTCCACCCAAATGTGGGCAATCCATATGTGCTTTAATTCCGTCGAAAGGTACTTTTTCTTTGTGATAAGAAAAAGTGGTCGCCAGGGTTTTTGCCAGGTTCTTGTCGCTTAGATTTATCTCCACATCGTCCATGGTAAACTGAGATGGATGTTCATAACCACAAGCGTGTGTAATTTCCAGCAGCTCTTTTCTAAATTTCGTAAAGTAATAATTTACTCTTCTTGATTTATCTTCAATGTTAATGCCTGCCTGCAGCCATTTATTTTGTGTAGCAACGCCGGTAGGGCAGGTATTATTGTGGCAGGATTGAGCCTGTATGCAGCCAATACTCATCATCGCTTCCCGTGCAACATTTATACAGTCTACGCCGAGTGCAAATGCCATAGCAGCCTGTGCCGGGAAACCAAGTTTACCACTGCCAATAAATACAATTCTATTGGTAATTCCATGGTTCAAAAATATTTGATAAACATCGGTAAAGGCATAGATCCAGGGTAGGGAAACGTGATCGGCGAAACTAGGCGGTGCTGCACCGGTGCCGCCTTCACCACCATCTATGGTGATGAAATCT
>Ga0209942_1001075_pt1 | contig 15467 bp, 11 predicted proteins | sample SalPonR1_A_D2_MG_FD_185695 | JGI IMG/M metagenome (GOLD analysis project Ga0209942, IMG submission 185695) | Salt pond soil microbial communities from South San Francisco under conditions of wetland restoration - Salt Pond MetaG R1_A_D2_MG... ... | reverse complement strand
TCTTCAATCCATATAATTATTTTATTTAAACTTGGGAACCCATTCATTGCTGCATCTCCACAAAATAAAGTTCCATCTTCTAACAACAATCCTATAGAATCAGAAGTATGTCCCGGTAGGTTGATAATACTTACATTAAGCTTTTGTTCAAGTGCTAATTTAATAGAATTATTTAATATTATGTATCTATCCAGTCTATCTACATTTGGAAATTTATGATCTCCCTTGCCTAAAAGTTTCATAACTTTGCAAAATACTAAAGCTAAATAGCTGGAACATCCTCCTTTAAAACAATTCTGTCCCTTTTTCAATCTTGCTACAGCTTTAGGATGGAGTATAAGCTTTGCATTTGAATTATTCAATAATTTACTCAAAAATCCAGCATGGTCATCATGGGCATGAGTAAGTAAAATATATGAAATATCTTCTAAGTGTATATTGTACTTATATAACTTTTTGATGAAACCATCATAGTGTTCAGGATAACCAGTATCTATCAATAAAAATTCTCCACCCATTTTTATTATATAATTGTTGCTTAATATATTTCCCAAATTAATAATTTTCATAACCTATCCTTTTTTTGTAATATCCAATGACTATATAACAATATAACTATATCATAAGTACCCATAGTATTAAACTCAAGCGACAAGGAAACTCTGAAAAAAAATATTCATATTAATATAAAAGTAGTTCAACAAAGATGAAACCTAGATTTAAAAATCTACAAGCAAGTTGATCGTGTTTTCATATAAAGATAGATTTAAAGCAGTTAAATTACTAATTAAATACGGAACGAGTTATTTTGATATAATAAGAAAGCTAATCGAAGAATTAAATATTTCAAGGACAACAGTAAAAGAATATATAGATAACTATCTTAAAAATAGCCCTATAAATTGTTAATACTATCTTTAGTGGTGCCCAGAGACGGAATCGAACCATCAAGACGAGGATTACAAAAGGGGGTTTTTCCCAAATTTTACTATAATTTACTATCCAAAATTAAGGATTAATTTTGAAAAAGGTTTAAAGAAGGGTTAATTTCTAATTTTTTGACTTTTAGAACAAAATAAAAATAGCCTTACCTATTGATAAGACTACATTTTGGTGCCCAGAGACGGAATCGAACCATCGACACGAGGATTATAATTTCAAGTTTTCACACTTTTTTATAATACTTTATATCTTTCTTATTGCAATAACTACATTGATTTATCATTTTATATATTTTTACCTTATTTCTTCCCTTGGTGGTTAATTGGTGGTTAATTTTTGAGACTTTAAATGCTTGTTTTTTAGTTTACATGTAGATTTGATTTAATTATATTATATGTATAAACACTTATTTTAATCTAAATAATCAGATATCTCATCTAAATATTTATAGTCTTCAATACTAATGTATCCATTCTTGTTATTCTTTATGTAAATATTTCTATTTTTATATGAATAACCTGATTCCTTATCATAATGATAATTATCAGGATAATAAGCCGTTAATCCTCTACCAATGTCTTTACAACGAATAGAATTTTTTCTGAAAAATATATAATCTATGTCATCTTCTATTTTTGGAATTTCTTCCAATCCATTTTTGAAATGAGCTATCCTACCATTTACTCCGTATATTTTCTCATTAGGACATTTTACCGCTAATTTGCTCATGAAATCCTCCTTGTAGTCAAATAACTTTTCTATTTCGTGTTTTTCATCATTTTGATAGTTTCTAATGGTCATGAAAATAGTATTTCTAATATCAAAGTATATTAAATACACTGCTAGTATAAATCCAATAATCTTTGAAATGCTAAAATCTTTACCCAGTAATTCTATAACTAGAAAACCTACTGATATATATATACTAAATATCAATAAAATACCTACTATAAAATGCAAAAATTTTTTATCGTTTATTTTTAATTTAAATATTAAATGAATCATTCTAAAATATGTAAAAATAAGAAAAAACAACACAAAATACTTTCCACACTCTTTTAAAAATATTACTAAATCTCCAAACATAACAACTACCCCATTATTATTTTGCTTAATAATACAAATTTATATTTTAAATCAAATAATTAAAGTTTTTGGTATTCACGTTTTATATGAATTTTATATGTTTCAGATTTAAATATCTGATTTTTTTTATAATTATATGTTTCAACCTTATTTCCTAGCTTTTGATTAATTTTATTTATATTGATAATATTTTGCTTATTTACATAATTCACGATCATCTAAACAGCTTTTATTTCTATTATTTCTGGAGATTCTTTATAAGGTAAATATGTTTTTTCTATAAATTTTGATGGATTTTCATCTGTTCTTTGAATATCAAGATGTTTAAAATCTTTTGTAAAACAACTAAATTTTCTTCTTAAATATGTAGCAACCTGTTCATTTGCTGTAGTAATAAATATTTGCACCCCCTTAAGTGCTATCTCTCTAAGAGTATCGACAAAATTCATAATATGCATATCGTCTAGATTTGCCACTGGTTCATCTAATATTAATATCTTTGGAGTATTTTTTGCAGAAAAGTGTAAACATATAGTTACAGCAAAAATTAATGAAATAGCTTGTCCAGTGCTAATATTTTCTATTTTAGTTATTTCTTTTGTAGATTTTCTTTTAAAGATAATATTGCCTTCATTAATTTCTAAGTCAATAAATTCATCTGGTCTATGAATCATTTTGAAAATTTTCTCAATAAATTTTTCGTTTTTTCTTATAAACATATTCATATTATCCTCAAGTGAAGTTAACTGATCAAATATATTTATTGCTTCTTTACATCTTTTCATTTTATTTTTTTCTGTTTCAAGTTCTTTTGTTATATTTTCGTATTCACTCAATATAGATTCTTTATATTTATCTTCTACTTCCCTTTTTATTTTCTGCTCTAAAACTTTTTTCAAAGTATCAAGAGAATTAAAAAAGTCCTTAATATTAGTAGTGTCATTAATTCCTATAAAATTAGATTTAATATTATTAAATACTCTAATGTTTTCTTTCATCGATTTTGTTTTATGTGTAATATTTTTATAATCATTTAGAATTTTTTCTTTGTTTTCTAAGTCTTTACTTATAACGATCAATTCTTGCTCAAGATCTTTTTTATAGTCTAATTTAACTGTAATTTCATTGTTTATTTTTTTAATTTTATTTTCAATAAATAAAATAAAATTTTTTATATCATTTTGGTTATTAAACTCAACAAAAATATCTTTTTTTGTTATGTTATTAATTAAATCAACAATATGTTTTTTTTCAAAAAGAAACTTTTCAATAGAATCCAATAAATTATTAGCTTCTTTATATAAATCATAAGGTATATTTGTGTCTATATTTATATTAAACTTTTTAAATTCTTCAATTGATTCTAAAAATTCTTTATTTATTACTTTTTCTTTTTCTAATTTTTCTAATTCTTTTTTTGAGTTGTTAATTTTTATTTTATTTTTTTGCTCTTCTTGTATTAAATTATCTAGTTCATTATCTATTGATTTATCTAAACTTGCAGTATTCTCGATTGCTTCTTCCATTAGTTTTTGTTGTTTATAATCAAATCCACAAAGAGGACATCTCGAATTGCTTTCATTAATTTTCTGGTATTCTTTTCCATATCTATAAATATCAGTTTTTATCTTATTGGATAAATCTTTATGTTTTTGTTTTTCTAATATTCTTTCCTTTATATTCTTTTGCTCTTTTAACAAATTAGTGTATATTTTTTTTGCATAATTATATTTACTTTGATCAAAATTGATTTCATAATCATATTGTATAAATTTTTTATGTTTTTCAATTATTATTCTCAATTCTTGTGATTTAAATTCATTCTTATAGTATTCGTTCTTAAGTCCTTCCCAAAGCCTTATACTATTAAATTCATTATTTATTTCAAAATTATTTTTTGCACTGAATAATTCTTCATTAATTTTATGACTGTATTTAACTTTCAATTCTTCGATATCTAGTCTAAGAGAATCTAAATCTTTGATTTCAATATTAATATTACTTATCTTCTCTTTTATTCTTTTTTCTTTTTCTTCTAAATTATTTATTTTGGTCTTTTTATCTTGAAGATAAGTTACCTTTTTATTAAATTCTCCAAGTTTTGATTTAATCTCTTTGTACGTCTTTATTTCTTGAAACTCATATCCGCTTTCTATTAATCTCTCTAAATCATAATAAACAGGATTAATTTTATCCAAAATCTCATTAAACGATCTATTCTTTTGCAAAGAATCAAAAATATCATATTCATCATCATATATTATTTTTGAATTAGAACTAATTTCTTCTACTTTATTTATCTCTAATTTCTTCTCTTTTAATTTTTCTTCAATATTTTTTTTATTTTTTCTTAATTCATTAATTTTATTTTCAAACTCACTTTTATAATTTTGAATATTTTTCCATATTTTAGTAGTCTCTTCACCATAAAGTAAATTTTTTAATAATTCATTAAAATCTTTTCCAGTATTTTTATATATAGTATTAGCTTGAATATAGTTGAAAACTGTAAAATTTTCATATAATCTTGATTTATATCCCGTAGTTGTAGTTCCATACCATGTTAAATCAAGTTCTCTTTTCCTTCTAGGAGTTTTCTGTGATGATAAGATAGTTCTATTTCCCTGAACATTTTTGCAATTAAGTAAAACACTTTCATTTCTTACTTTTTCAATACTACCATTCTCACCACAAAATCCTAATGAAATAGCTTCACAAATTGAAGATTTACCGCTTCCATTAGAACCTGAAATAAGATTTATCAAACCCGGCTCATATGAGAATTCCTTTTCAAAACAATGCTCTCTGTAGTTAGAAAAATTAATTTCATTTATTTCCTTAATTATATCATCTTTTTTTACACTCGATGAGGTTTTGACTTTTGATGGCCTTCCTACTGGCCGAATTGGCTTTTTGCTCTCTATATAATTATTTATACTATCCTTTTTCATTTTATTGTACATACAGCCATTTAAAGAATTTTCACTCAAAAAATTATCCCATTCAAGTACAAAATTAGTTTTTATTTTAATTTGATTAAATAATTTTATATCTCCTAAAAATCCATTTTTTAAATAATCTTGTAGTTCTACTGTATTAAAAATAAATTTTCTTGAATAGTCTTCGTCTTTCTCAATATCATAAGCTTCTTTAGGGATTTCATCTTTATTTACTATAAAAAAAGTATAAATGTTCCATCTAATATCATCTCTGTGAGAATAAAAATGATTAGAAATGAATTTTTTTTGAAATTCTTCAAATCTATCTATTATATTGATGAAATTATTTTTCAAACAGTCAATAATTATGTATTTGGAAATAATTTTATCTTCTTTTGAGTTTAAATACTTATAAGTGGTATAAATATCTAAATTCTCATTGTCAAACTGTTTTGTCTTTTTATCATATTTATAGTTTGAATCTTCTAATATTGCATCAATTTTCTTCATATTGATTTCCTCCTTTCAAAATCGAAGTTGTATTCTTTGTAAAAGTGCTGTTTGAATGTGTAATTTTTCTTTCTTTATGTGGAGTATCATATGGAGTATAATTCCCATCTAGCCTATAGTATAATAATATTTGGTCTCTATTCTCTTTATTAGTTGAATCATATAAAGTTTTGTATGTTTTTTCAACGATATTAATTTGTTCAGTATCTAAAATCGCAAATATTCCTTTTTTAAGGTGCCAATTAGGATGCTCTTCTTCTACATTTTCTACTGATACATTATAAATATTATTACTACCTGTTTCAGCTGCATTAGTATCTATATCGAATTTTATATTCTTCGAAAATAAACTTAATTCTTTAGGAATTTTATTTGTTTCAATTAATTTAACTAATATCTCAAATAATTTTCTTTTATGAAATGTCTTCTTCCTGCCTTCTTCATTCAAAGCAAAAATGGTTCTTTTCGATACTTCATAATTACATTCTAATTCACTTCTCATATCTTCACCAAAACAAATGCCAAAAAAGTAATCATTATATAACCATAAACATTTATCACCACATTCTTCATTTAAACAAATTGAATAATTATATGGCCTTAATAATTCATTTTTTGAAATATAAAGATTCGATAATTTTTTATCACCTAATAATTCACAGTATTTATTGAACTTTACCCAGTCATTAGACTCCTTTTTATAAAAATATATTTCTTTAACAACAGGGTCAAAATTAGAATTCAAAGCATTATTATAAGTGTGACATTCTTCTTTCTTAACAATAAACCATGAAATATTTTCTTCATCTGGAAAGCTCCATATATTGAAGTTATAATCAGCAAAATAAGATACACCATTAATTTGATTTTTCATACGATCGTAAAATGCATCCTTATTTGAAAATTTCCTCCCTAAATGATTATTTCCATCTACGTATAAGTAATTATAATAAACATTCCCTGTCTCATTCATTTTTTCATCACTATTAATTTCAGTTTTTTTAGCCCAATTAGTTACAATCCATCTAAACTCATGCACGTTTCTATCAGAAAAAAAAGAAATTCTTATTCTTTTAAATTCATCATGGAATGGTTTGTAATTACATTGCGAGTTAATAATTATAGGATATTTCCCCTTTAATTCATTGACTAAATCTGACATTGATACTTGAATTGCATCAGCACATATTAGACTTAATAATACATTATTAGTATCATTTCCTTTATTTAAATCAAAAATATATATAGCATTTCCTCTTGTTAAATCAACAGCTTCACTTTCAAATTGTCTATCTGACATAGGAGCTGTTTTTAATTGTATAACTATGGCTAATTTATCTTTGTCTATCCTAAAAAGATAAAAAAGTGAATTTACATACGTTTTGTAATTTTCAATATATTCAATGATTATTTCTATATTTGTTTTGTTATCTAACTCATTAATAAGTTCTTTAAATTCTTTCTTGCTCATTCCAGACATACATAAACACCATAATTTACCTATATCTGGCCATTTTTCTTTATCGTTAACTATGTTTTCCAAAGATGATTTTGGTATTGAACCTTCTGGTGTAATTAATAATCCTGGTTGTTTCTTTATTGCCAATCCAATAAAATTATTAACTTTTTCTAAATATCTCTCTTCATCACAGAATATACCCCTATCTTTACTATAATATAATTTAGCCATTGGTTGAAATTTTAAAATATCATAATATTTATTTGACTCATTTTCCGTTACTTCTAGAGAAACATCTTTTCCCTCTAGTATTTCTGATACTTTCTTATATTTCACATTAAAACATCCTTTATTTATAATTTTATTATTTGCTAGCTCTTTAAGTTTTTTTTATTTATAATTAAGTTAAACGAAACTTTACAAATCAAACAAATTTGTCTTCAAAATTACAAATAATATAATTAATTACTTATAATTTTTTATTTAGCTCACCGATAAGTACATTAATTCCTTCGACAGCAACTTTTAAGTTTTTTTCCTCTGGAGTATTTGTTAGAAATTTTTTTTGAACAAATAGAGAAACAGGATATACGAATTTATAAATAAATTCTAGTTTTTTATATCCTTTTAAATAATCATACTGTATATATAAGAAAAATGTTAATAGTATTAAATAAATTAATTTGTTTACAATAAATAAATTGATAATAGCAAAAATTATAAGTGTACTAAAAAGTAATAATATATAAGTTGTTCCACATTTTTTTGAAGTTCTTGAATATTTTTTAATGTTATCTCGGTCAACATATCCTTCTTCTTCATAGGCATTTATAGCCATATGTTCTGCTGAATGAAATTCATTAGACTTAGTATTGAATAATGAATTTAACAAAAAAATACATAGTAACGGTATTAGTAACAATAATATTCTATAAATATTCAAATTAACAAACTCTATAAAAATAACATATACAAAAAGAATAGCAATAATCCATCTCCACAATTTATTTTTTGTTTCTTCAATCTTAATTTTTTCATCATTGTATTTTTTTACTATTATACCTTCTGAGCTAAATTCAATCCCTTTTTTACATGAAAGTCCGTTAATTTTATATTTCATTTCTTTCCTTATTTTAAGCTGTACAAATGTTATATACAACTTATTATTTTTATAAATGTTATAAGATCAAGATTTTAGATTAGCAACACTATTTTAGTCAAAAAACTTGTACTTCTCTCTATTTGAAAAGATAAGATCTATTTTTTGCCGAGTATTAGTGCTACTTGCTTTTAAGTGACTCACTTGGCTATATATTGCCATAGTGGAACTTATCTTTTAGGGCAAACATCATTCTCCCTTTCAAATTGTTCTATTTTTTACTAACTTCAATTAATTCTTTTTCTTCTTTATTCCTATTGTCACTAATTTTAAAAGAAGTATTATTATTATATCTTATTGGATTATAGTTTAAGGTTTTTATATTTTTATATAATCCTTTATATCTTTATGATTTTAAAATCTAAATTGATTTATCATTTTACATTTTATCCTCCACATTTATACCTACAGTAAAAATAACACCCTCTCAACAAAAGATATTTATATCTTTCCAATCAATTAAAAATAATCTATAAATTATTAAAAATAAAATTTTACTCAAAACTCTAACTCAAGCTTGTCCCTTCTATCATTAATTCTTTTTATTATATTTTCATAAACCTTATCTCTATTGATTTTCACATCATCTGGTAAATCAAAATATTCTATATTAATTTCAATTTCTTTTTCAATAGATTTACTAATATTTACATCTACCTTAAGTTCACTATTTACTCTTGATATCTCTGCTCTTGTTTTTGCATTCAATAGATTTGTCGTTTTTATAGTTCTATTGAATGTTTGTTTTTCGGTATTATTAAGAATCCTTTCTTTTATTATTTCTCCAGAAATATTTTCATCAGTGAATAACCAAATTAAATTGTTAATATATTCAAAATAAATATTATCAAAATCTCTAAACACATAATTTTTTTCTATATAATTCTTGCTTTGATTGTTCCTATCCAAACTTGCTTCATTTTTAAATACTCCTTTAAAATTAAATTTTTGATCTGCTTTATTATTATTATTGCTAAGCTCTTTAATTTTAAAACTTACTTTTTTTGCGCCTAGCATTTTAGCGATATTAGATTGTTCTTCAATAATACTATTAAAATTTAACTCATCATATTCATCCATACTAATTAAAAGTTTAGGAATATATTTATGAAGCAAATAATTTTTATTGTTTGCGATTATTGAATTATTAATATTTGAGTATCCAAATTTTTTAAGATCAGCTTTGCTAACAATCCATATCTTTCTGTTTTTCTCTTCAATATAATTGTAATCTAAATTTTCAGTATTATCACATACATTAAAAATAATCTGTCCATTTTGATATTTTATTCTTTTTTTTATATTACTTATGTCGATGATACCAGAAATTTCAGATATCATTTTAAATGCTAAAAGCATAATAGCAATATCATCATAATACCCAATTACCGGAATAACATCAGGAATTAAATCAATAGGTGCCAATAGATAAGTAAAGGCTGCTGCTATTATTACTTTAATCTTATATGATGTTTCTTCTTTAAGTAATATATTGAACAGCTCTCTTCCTATTTCTATAATCTCTTTCATTTTAAGTTTTTCAAGAAGTTTATAAATTTTACTTTTTTTATCTATTACTTTATCAATGTCTTTATCATCAATATTCTCAGTAAATTTATTAAATTTTTCTTCATACTTACTATTCTGAGGATAAACAATACTACCACAATTTGGACATGTGTAACCAATAACCTTATAGGTAGTTAACTCAACATCACAACTTACACATTTCAATTTAATTATTTGCATCAAATGCCTCCTTACATATTGTTTTTATTTCATTTAATTATTATTCTTTTTATTTCATCATCTTAATGTAAATTTGTTAGATTTCTTCTTTTTATTTTGTTGGCTGATGCAACTAATAACTGTATTTTATTGGATTTGCAGCACCTTTTTTTCTAAATGATTCTGGTATCCTTTTTCTGAGATACATTTCCTTTATTTCAATTGGAGCTTCTTCTCCATGAAAACCATATCTATTTTTTATATGAAATGTAAATTCCGGGAAATTTTCTTTTGTAGCCTTTAGCCATAATATTGGTTTATATACTCCAATAATGATCCCTTGAGAATTTGCTACTACATAATCAGCCTCTTCAGCCTTTTTCTTACTTAACCTCCATGCATATCTAACAGCATCATATAAATTTTTCTCTAGCTTACTTTGATTTACGTTAATCATAATTACTTTATGATTAAAAATAACTTCCTCCGCTGCATACTTATTTATGATTTGGGATGAGTGCATCGGTCCGTAATCATTGCTATGTGAGCCACCCATAATATTCGTAGCATTAGGATAAGCATCAATAAGTGCAGCTTCAACCTCATATGCTGTTTTGACATCCATACCATGCCTATGTATCACATGTATTACTTTTAACCCATTTGAATGAATTTCTCTTATCGTTTGTAGTTTATCCGAAACTTCATCTAATCCTTTTTCATCAATAGCTGCTTTCATATGAGCAAAAACTCTGTTTCCTTTTCCTTTTCCTACATAGAAGGTTTCTCCATTCCTTGGATCAATTAATCTATAAACATAATATTCTAATTTTTCTACAACCTCTTGTGGAAATATATCATATTTAGTATCCATTATTTATACCCCTTTAATATTTTCCATTATTTTATCTTCTCATAATAATTATATTTATTTCTGTCTATTATCATTTCTTCTTCATTAAGTGTATAACAAGCCTGTCTCGCTTTTCCTTTTGCATCATTGAGATATTTAAAATGTCTAATGTTTTTATCTATATATTTTATTTCGTAATGATGTTTCTTTAATTCTAAAGCAATTGATTTTATTAATACATAACTTTCTAAAGGCTTGCCATATAGTTTTAATGCATGATTACTCTTTGAAAGTCTAGTTTCATTAAGTTCATTAGCTATAAATTTTGAATTACAAAACAATTTTATGTTACAACTTCTTTTTAATGCCTTTAAACCTTCTAAGACACTAAGTAATTCCATTCTAAATATATTTGTGTGTCTATATCCTTTTTGAATTAGTTTTATATTGTCTTTATAAACTAATATTATAGCTATTCCACCTCTTCCATTATCATAACTATCGGAAGTACCATATGAATTCATTTCAATTGTTTCTAATTTATCATTAAAATAATTAATATTATATTTTTTATTTTTCTTATATTTTTTATTCTTTTTATATCTATTAATATTTTCTTTGTTTTTATTGTCATATAAGTGTATGATTTCTACTATTTCTTCAATACAATCATTAATATTTTTATTAATTCTATCAGAGCTAAATCTTAGAACATCATTAAATCCATGATTCATTAGCCAAAGTTGTCTTTCTGCATCATAACATATTTTAGAATCTGACATATTATGATATTTTCTTCCATCACATTCAACAGCTACTTTACATTTTTTTCCATATACCACAAAATCTATAATATACTTTGGCACAAGGCTGTTATTTTGTCTTATTATATATTGTTCATCAAATTTTATGTCATTATCAATTAATGCTTTTTTTATTTTTTCCTCTATATAAGTTAGTTTTTCCATAGATAAATCACTTCCATAGCTTTTTTGCTTCATATAATATTAATAAATAGTACCTTTAAATTTAATAGGAATTAACTCTAAATTCTTATTAATATCTCCTTTAATTACCTGAACTTCACCTTTCATTTCATCCAAATCTGTTATTTTTACTACATAAAGATAGTAATTTTTGTTTGACTTAGAAAACTCAATCTCATTCGAAGAAATATAGAAACTATTATTATTTTTATTAACTGTTGTTTTTACTTCAATATACTTTTTATTTCCCTCTTCATCATATGATAATATATCATATCCTAACCCATCACCTTTTATTACCGAACTATGTTCTACTTTTTTAGCTAATTTTTCTTTTCCAGCTTTTATTAAGATATCTTTTTCATGTTCCAAAACTATTAACTCTCCAGCAAAACCAATCCTTTTTTTATTTTTACTTTCTGTTTCATAATCTTTTTTTATTGCTTTATAATCTCTTTATTCATTATTTTCTTTAAATTTCTTATCATAGGGTTCAAAATCAATTAATTCTAACTCAAAGGATTTTGGATTATCTATTATTTTATTAATTTTATTTACAGTAGATTTCGATTCTTTTCCAAAATTCTGATTATTTTTTTTACTAAGATCAATTTTTTCGTTAGCTAAAATAGCGTTATTTATATCTTCTATAGATGTATTTTTTATTTTACCTTTCAATTCTCTGTAGATTCCTAATAAATTATCTAGGTCATTTATCAGTTCTTTATCTTCTGGTATTTTTCCTAGTTCATAGTATTTTCCACATATATGCCCCAATTCATATCCTTCAGGTAAATCAGTTGAATTCCCTTTGTAGTTTAAGTCAATATCATCTTTTGAAAAATCCTCTAAAATAGAAGAAAGATTATTTCTCCAATAAGAAGATGTCGCTTTTATTTTATTCCTACCTAATTTCTTTTTATACTTATCTTTAAAATAAGTCCATCCTTGATTTAATGATAAATACACACCTTTCATGTCTGCTTGAAAAAGATAAACTATGTAGTAACCATTTTCAGCAGTATCAGTTATATCTAAATCAAATAATCCTATCCATGGTACTATAGCCCATCCTCCTTGCCCTGGTGAACCTTTTATTTTATATTTATTTAAATTTAACATCATATTTTTTTCTATTACTTCTTTAGCATCTTTCCTAATATAATTCGCTAAATTATTATTTTTGAAGGATTTATTTTTTTCATATAAATAATTACTTAAAATATTTTCAAATATTTTCTTCATTTTTCATCCTTTCTATATATAAATATCTGCATATTACTAGTTATTTGATTTATAGTTTTCCTTATTTATAATAATATTCTATCTTTTCAACTCTTATTATATTACCATTATTATATTACCATCTGATATTTATTTTATACTTTGATAAATGTTTCTTTTAGTCTTTTTGATTTAAAAATATAAATAATAATAATTATATCAATTATAAATATCGGATAAGAAATAATAGATATGTTTTCAAGATCATAATATGTTTTAAAACTAAAATTTAATATGTTAAAAATTGGATTTGAGATATAGAATATTTTCAATAACCAAATGCTCCTTTTCATTCTATTGAAAATATTTATTAAGGTTAATAGTGCTATTATGAAAATAAAAACACAAAAAATTAAATCAATAATTGTATATAATGCTACGAATTTCCCAAAATAATTTAACACTATTTTAAATCCACCATTTATTAATACACGTGTAGCTTTGAATATTTGGATTGAATATCGAATCAAACCTATGAACAATCCTATTATAAGCAAATATATCAAACCACCAATATTTCTTGCTCTTTTATCAGGGTTTTTATTTCATGGTTTTTCTTCTTTTATCACTTCATCAGTTTCTTCTTTATTATTTATATCCATGTTTTTATTTGATTTTTTTTCGTTATCATCTAAACTATTAACCCTAGACCTGTTTTTTTCATCTGGGCCTTTACGTATCATTAAATATAAAACAAAAACTATATTAATCATCGGAAAAATGCCTAATATACTTAAGAATGTTGTTTTATTCAAATCTTTTAATCTTCTAGTTAATAATGAAAAGTATGATGCAAATATAAATATACCTATTACAACTGATACAATGCCATAAATATTAAACAAAGTCATGTTAATATTACTTCCTGCTAGTGCTTGTTCAATCATATATGCTTCAATAGAAAGATTAATACTGTATAAAATAATAGCAGCTACCATTAAAATAACCATTCTTATTGCAAATTTTTTTCTACCTAATTTTCCATTAAAATCTACAAATTTTGATACTGTTTCATTCATTTTAATACTCCTTTCATTCTTATTATAACTATTATTAACTTTCTTCTTCAGCAGCCTTCCCATGCATACCATCTTCAGTTCTGTCTTCATAAACAACTTCATTTGAACACATTAGCTCGGCCTGTTCCATTACTGTTTCTACTGCATTTTCTTCTTGATCTGGTGGATAGTCATATTTTTTAAGTAGTCTTCTTATCTGCATTCTCATTCTTGCTCTTACTGAATCTCTTAAGTTCCAGTCTACAGTCATACTGTTTCTTATTGATTTTGTTAGTTCCATAGCAATTTGTCTTAAGATTTCATCTCCTAGGACTTCTTTAGCAGATTCATTATCTGCTAAGGCATCATAGAAAGCTATTTCATCCTGGGTAAGCCCTGTATCTTCTCCACTTTTTTCTGCTTCATTAAGTTCTTTAGCCATTTGTATAAGTTCCATTATTACCTGGGATGTTTCTACTGCTCTGTTTTGATATTTAAGTAGAGTTTGTTCTAGCATTTCTGAGAATTTTCTAGATTTTATAAGGTTTTTTCTTGATATAGATTTTACCTTGCCTTTTAGAAGTCTTTTTAATAGTTCTACTGCAAGGTTTTTATGTTTCATATTTTGTACTTCATCTAAAAATTCATCAGATAGTATAGCTATATTAGGCTTTTTAAGTCCAACTGATTCAAAAATATCTACAACTTCTTCTGATATTATTGATTTTGATATTAATTGATTTATCTGTGCATCTAGTTGGTCTGTAGTTTTTCTTTTAGAACCTTCAGGTATCATTTTTATAATCCCAGATTTAACTGATTTGAAAAATGCTATTTCTTCGTTTAGTTCTTTTGCTTCATCTGTGGTTACACATAGTGAATATGCTCTTGCAAGTTGAGTAGTATAATCTAAAAAGTCTTTTTTAATTTCTTCACCTTTTCCTAAGATAAAATTTATTGTTTCTGTTACTGTCTGCATTCTTTTAGAGGACTTTTCTGAGTTGTATTTAGAATAATCATGTCCATGTAATATATCTCTTATTACTTCATATTTTTCTTTCATTAGAGCTACAGCTACATCTGTATCTATTCCTGTATTTTTTCTGTCGCTTTCAGTGTACTCTGATAGAGCTTCTTTAAGTTTATTCGCTATTCCTATATAGTCTACAACTAGTCCTCCTGGTTTGTCTTTAAATACCCTATTTACTCTTGCTATAGCCTGCATTAGGGTATGACCTTTCATAGGTTTATCTATATACATAGTAGAAAGGCTAGGCACGTCAAATCCAGTAAGCCACATATCTCTTACTATTACAATCATTAGTTCATCTTCAGGGTCTTTCATTCTTTTAGCTAAATGTTCTCTTTGAGTTTTGGTTCTTATGTGGTGTTGAAGTTTTGGTCCGTCTGCTGATGATCCGGAGATTACTACTTTTATCTTTCCTTCACTATCATTGTCACTATGCCATTCTGGTCTTAGTTTTATTATTGCTTCATATAGGTCTGCACATATTCTTCTAGAC
>Ga0209942_1001070_pt1 | contig 15489 bp, 13 predicted proteins | sample SalPonR1_A_D2_MG_FD_185695 | JGI IMG/M metagenome (GOLD analysis project Ga0209942, IMG submission 185695) | Salt pond soil microbial communities from South San Francisco under conditions of wetland restoration - Salt Pond MetaG R1_A_D2_MG... ... | reverse complement strand
ATGTGTCCTGCATGTCTCTTGCAGGATGATCGGGCGGGAAGTTAAGTGCTGTGAAATTATGAAAATCGTCTTCCAGCTCCGGGCCATCGGCAACATTAAAGCCAAGCCTCATAAGAATCTGCTTGATATCGTCGAGTGCCTGTGTTAAGGGGTGAAAGGAACCCGAGTACGTTGGCTCTACCGGTAATGAAATATCATCCGTAGCGCCGAAGGTGCGTTCTTCTACTTTAGAAAGCTTTTTTTTGTACTCTTCGAATTTCTCATTAGCAAGAATCTTTACCTCATTCATGGCTTTACCAACCTGGGCCCGTTCCTCTTTCGGAACGCTGCCCATCTGGCCAAACATTGCCTGTACCTTTCCATTTCTTGATAAAAATTCTAAACGGAATGCTTCGAGGGTTTCTTCACTCTCTATGGGGTAATGTTGAATGTCTGTTTTCAGGTCTTCGATTTTGTCCTTCATAAAAGTGATTTACTGACGGCTAAATTAGTTAAAGCAGGTTAATCTGATAGTGGATTACAGTTTCTTTTGATGTAATGAAAAATTACATATAAGCCTGAAAAATAAGCAAAAAAAAACCGACAAGTATAATTTCAACTTGTCGGTTAGATCATTTTTAAAAATGATTTACTTGGTTGCCTGTTTTACAATCTCGGAGAAAGCCTCCGGATCCGTAACGGCTATGTCTGCAAGCATTTTCCTGTTAATTTCAATCTCGTTCTGTTTCAGAGCGTGGATTAAACGTGCATAAGTGGTTCCGTTGAGGCGGGCGGCGGCATTTATACGTGTTATCCACAGTCTTCGGAAGTTCCTTTTACGGACCTTCCGATCGCGGTATTGATAAAGGAGACCCTTTTCAACCGCGTTTTTGGCAACAGTATAAACGTTTTTTCGTCTGCCCCAGTAACCTTTCGCCTGATTCAATATTTTTCGGCGACGGCGACGGGAAGCCACCAGATTTCGTGATCGTGGCATTTTTGTAAACGTTTAAAAGTTAATAATTAGCTGTATGGAAGAAGATTTTTCACAGATTTTTCATCTGTCTTATCAACAAGCGCACTTTTTCCAAGTTTTCTTTTTCGCTTGCTAGATTTTTTTGTAAGAATATGGGATTTATAAGCTTTTTTACGCTTAATTTTACCGGTTCCGGTAAATTTAAACCGCTTCTTAGCTCCGCTATTCGATTTCATTTTAGGCATAATACAGTTGTATTTATGAAAAATTTACAGACTAGTAATATAAGAATCTGAAAATCAGAAAGAAACTATTATTTGTTTTTTGAAGGGGAAAGAATCATAATCATTCGGCGCCCTTCCATAGTTGGCTTAGACTCAATTTTACTAACATCTTCTAACTCTTCTGCCAGCCCTTGTAAGAGTTCCTCTCCCTGCTCTGTATACAACATGTCGCGTCCGCGGAATTGCACGGTGGCTTTTACTTTATCACCGCCCTCCAGAAATTCACGTGCGTGCCGGGTTTTAAACTCAAGGTCGTGGTCGTCGGTAGTAGGGCGGAATCTCAGCTCTTTTACCTGAATGGTATGCTGTTTCTTTTTCGCCTCTTTCTCTTTTTTCTTTTTTTCGTACATGAACTTGCCGAAATCAATAACCTTGCAAACCGGTGGCCGTGCTCCGGGTGCAACTTCGACTAGGTCCATACCAAACGACTCGGCAATTTCAATTGCGCGGTCTATGTCTACGATTTCGTGTTCCTCATCAGGTTTAATCACCCTTACCCTTGATGATCTGATTTCATCATTTACTTTAGGGCGATCATCATTTCTGTTTCTTCTGATGGTTGGTCGTCTTGCGATAATGTACCTCTATATAAGTTTAGTTAAGTATTAATGTAAGTGTGGGAATAAAATGGTCACACTAAATAGTAAAAAAATAAATATACGTTTTTCGTTCAAATAACGGTCTTAAAATAGCTGAATTGAGTCATATATTCCACACTGCAGCGTATCTCCGCCAAATTTAATCTGCAGAAGGCTCTGGCGGTAATTTGCGATCAGATATTTCTGTGGTGATTCGATCAAAAAATTCATCCGCATCGAATGTGCCGATATCGCCATGTCTGTGCCTTCTCACAGACACCGTTCCATCTTGCTGTTCACGCTCACCTACAATAAGCATGTATGGTATTTTTTTGTTTTCGGCTTCCCGTATTTTAGATCCTACTTTTTCTGAGCGGGTATCACTCTCTACTCGTACGCCAAGTTTTCTCAGTTTTTGAGTACACTCTTCTGCATAGTCGTTAAAATCATCTGATATGGCTATCGACTTAACCTGAAGCGGAGCAAGCCAGAGCGGGAAGTCGCCGCCAAAGTGTTCAATTAATATACTTACGAATCTCTCCATGGAGCCAAACGGTGCCCTGTGAATAATTACGGGTCGATGTTTGTCATTATCAGATCCTACATATGTGAGATCGAATCTCTCCGGCATCACATAATCTACCTGAACCGTTCCAAGCTGCCATTTTCGGCCGATTGCATCCTTGATAATAAAGTCGATTTTTGGGCCATAAAAACTTGCTTCACCTTCCACAATTTTATAATTGAGGCCAAGTTCATCCGCAACTTCATGAATTTCTTTCTGGGCTCGCTCCCAATATTCAGAGTTTCCACCATATTTTTTGTCGTTATCATCCCTGAAAGAGAGCCGGATATCAACAGGCATACCGAATGTACTGAATACAAACTGGGTGAGATCGATAACGTGTTTGATCTCGTCTTTAAGCTGGTCGTGGGTACAGTAAATGTGTGCATCATCCTGGGTAAAACCACGCACCCTCGAAAGTCCGTTTAACTCACCTGATTGCTCATAGCGATACACCGATCCGAATTCTGCAAGCCGTACAGGTAGATCCCTGTAACTTCGCAATTCATTGGAATAAATTCTATGGTGGTGCGGACAGTTCATCGGTTTAAGCATGTACTCGTCCCCATCCACATCCATGGGATTATACTGTGAATCTTTATAGTAGGGGTAGTGACCCGAAGTTTTATATAGTTCAATATTGGCAATGTGGGGTGTAATTACTTCCTGGTATCCTCGATTCTTTTGTTCTTCACGCAGAAATTGCTCCAATGTTCTTCTCAAAACCGTTCCATTGGGAAGCCAGAGGGGCAGACCAGGACCAACCATGGAATCCATCATGTAGATGCCAAGCTCTTTCCCAAGTTTTTTATGGTCCCGTTTTTTAGCTTCCTCGAGGCGTTCAAGATACTCATCGAGCATCTTCTGCTTTGGAAACGAGATGCCGTAAATTCGCGTAAGCTGCTTGCTGTTTACATCACCCCTCCAGTATGCGCCTGCTAATTTTGTCAGCTTCACAGCTTTTATTAGCCCGGTATTGGGAATGTGCGGTCCGCGACAGAGATCGGTAAACTCTCCCTGGGTATAAAAGGTGATGGTGTCGTCATCCAAATCCCGGATCAAATCAACTTTATATTCATTGTTTTTACTGGTATAGTGCTGAATCGCTTCCGACTTGGAGACAATTTTTCGCCGGAATTCCGATTTTTTCCGTGCCAGCTCTATCATTTTCTTTTCAAGCTTCTCAAGGTCATTTAAACCGAAATCTTTACTTACAAAGTCTATGTCGTAGTAGAAACCATCATCGATTGGAGGTCCAATACCAAATTTAGCCTCCGGGTACAGTTCCTGAACGGCTTCTGCCAGCAGGTGGGCAGAGGAGTGCCAGAATGTGTATTGCCCGTCATCAGATTCCCAGGTGTTAATGGTGATATCGTCGCTGCGCTCAATGGGTCTGTCAAGATCCCGAATTTCATCTCCCAGAGTTATACTTAAAGCGTTTCGGGCGAGTCCTTTCGAAATGTGACTTGCGACATCGTAACCGGTACTGTTTTTGGGGAACGTTTCCTGGTTTCCATCCGGAAAGGTGAGCGTAATAAAATCTTGAGCCATTAATTTAAATCTGTGTGTATCGATTGGTTATTTCAGAAAATTGTATAAGTCTTAAATATACAAAAATTGCTTCCATCTTTAAACATAACATCCTGCTCTGTCACGTTGAATAAAACGGATTATGAGCAGTGTATTTTAATTGTAAAGAGCACTAAACATTTGATAATGAATATGATCACGAGAATGTTCAAGGTGCTTAAGAGGAACGTTTCCATAGTATGACGCCCACATACTATAGGTGCTTGGAGGTCCAAATATATAATCGCACTCCGAAAGTGTGTATAGATCGGAAATCATGCCTCCGGGGGCATGAAAGCAGTTAAGATCCATGAACCAATCAAGCGAAATGGATTCATTCGAACAGAGAACAAACGCTACAGATTTTCCCAATTCATTAAATTGCATTTCAAGGCTCTTCATGTAATAACGGTAGGTTTCATTATTATAAAAATAGCGTCCGCTTTTCCATGTTCTGTAATCACCTCTACGAATATGCACACCGATTAGGATGTCATGATTTTCTTTGATGGGATTGAGGCATGTTGCTATTTCTTTGCTGGTGTGTTCATCAGGTTTAAAAAAAGACCTGATTGTTGATGCATGCTTTACCAGATTTTCACCTTCATAAAAAAACCATCCACTCGCATATATTGTTTTCTTTTGCGCCTTATCTATATAGGCAGGATCATTTAGATTTTGCTTATTTGTAATGTCCGGGACAATAAATTCATATTCAGAAGTTTTAGGGACAATATATCGTAGCAGAGTTGTTTTGAGCTGGAAAGTGCGGTATGAGTTACCATTATCAAGACGAACAGAAATCGGAAATCTGCCAAACTGATTTTCTCTTGTGGATTCGAAATATTTACAATACTCATCAAATGTAGGATTGATCAGTTTGTAATTATGCTCAATGGCATTGACAATAAACTTACTGAATAGAAAAAGCCTGTTGGCAAGCCGTCCTGTTTTTTGTTGAATGATTACCATTTCAAAAAATACGATTTATTTGACTAACCAGGCTACTGGAAATACTGCGTTTCAAAATCAGTTTGAGTCAAAATGCAGATAGGAGTAATTTTTGCGTTCAGGCAGATGCAAACAACTATTTGGAGGCTTTGAATTACGCTCGATTTTCCGAAATTCCGATTTTTAAAGTCACGTTCTTTCAAATAGTGTTGTTTTTGGTCAATTATGGTTGTTTTGAAGCGGCTAAATGGTCGATTTACGGCCGTTAAGCCTCTCTTGGGTATACTCCTCCACCCATCAGGTGGCCCTTGCCGTTGTGGAGTGTCTACATTAATTGGTACAGTTCTATTTAAGCCCAGAATATTTAACTTTATCAATTATGGCTACATACTCAGAAGAATTAAAAGTAACAATTGTAAAACTGGCCGAATCCGGCCGTCCAATAAAAGAACTCTCCCAAGAATATGGGGTTAGTAAGAATACGATCAATAACTGGCGAAGAGCTTATAGGAAAAATGGGAACAGCAAAGGTACCGTAGAAATGACCTCCGAGCAGAAACGTATACGTCAGCTTGAGAGGCAGCTTGCAGATGCAACCCTTGAGCGTGATATCTTAAAAAAGGCGGTCCGCATCTTCTCCAAGAACGACTAGACATCTATGAGTTCATAGAAACTCACAGGCAACTATTTCCAGTCGAGAAGATGTGTAAGGTGCTCAATGTGAGCAGGAATGCCTACTATTACTGGCGCAGGCGGGCGAATTCTGCCCGGCCAGAAAGCAGAAACCAAATACTCAAAAGGCAGATTGAAGCCATATTTAACGAAAGCAGGCAAATCTATGGTAGCCAGAAGATCACTGTAGAGCTCAATATGGTAGGGATTTCCATATCCAGATCCTACGTTGGACGACTCATGCAACAGATGGGACTGCACAGCAGGACGCGAAAGAGGTTCATCGCTACCACCGATTCTACCCATAGCCATCCCGTAGCAGATAATGTATTGCACAGGGATTTTAGCCCCACTGAGCTGGGCAAGGCGTGGGTTTCTGATATCACATATATAAAAGTAAAAGACCACTGGGCCTACCTGACGGTCATGCTGGATCTTGCCGACAGAGCCGTGGTAGGCTGGAGCTTAAGCGGCGATATGATTGCCGAACATACCGTAGTGGCTGCCTGGACAGATACCAGGAAGAACAGAGGTATTCTGCCTGGGTTTTTGCTCCATTCCGATCGGGGCGTACAATACACATGCCATCGATTTACAGATATTATACGTCACAACAAGTTTGCAAGTCAGTCGATGAGCCGAAAAGGCAATTGCTGGGACAATGCCGTGGCAGAAAGCTTCTTTAAAAGCATCAAATATGAAGAGTTGAATCATCACGCCTTCAACTCCTATGAGTAGCTGCGCGACTGCATTGAAGAGCATCTCCGGTGGTACAATACCAAAAGAATTCATTCGAGTTTAGACTACAAAACACCCTTAGAAGCAGAAATAGAAATTTGAAACCAAAACAAGAAAAAGGCTGCATAAAATTTGTACCAAATTTTGTTGCTATTCCAACCCTTCGCAGAGTGGCCGTTTGGGATGAACAAAACCAGCAAGTGATTGAACTGATTACCAACCATCCGAGGTGGACTGCTAATACAATTGGCCAGCTCTACAAAAGCCGGTGGCAGATCGAAATCTTTTTCCGGGAGATCAAGCAGCTTCTGCACATTAAATCTTTTATTGGCACCACCGAAAACGCGGTCATGATACAAATCTGGACGGCTTTGATTACTATCATCATCCTAAAGGCGTTAAAAGCAATGGCAAGCCACCCTGTCCAACCTGGTAGGATTTATAAGCTTAAATCTGTTTGTGAAGATCGATCTTCAACTATGGCTGGATTATCCCTTTGATCAAAACCACAGCCCGCCTGAAGCGGGAATTCAGGAGGTTCTTTTTTGAAACAGAAAAAAAAGTGCCCTGAAGGTGAGGATACACTACATTGATTGAAAATCTGAAACGTTTAGGACACTATTGTTTTTATATGTATAGTTTGGATATTATTGCTGAAATTACCCTTATGAATTAAAGGTGTCGATACATTTCAGATTATTTATGCATTATGTACTGAATAGGAGGGGACTTTCAGTCTCTTACCAAAATAAGTACTTTCATTTTTTGGGTAGTTTATTCAAAATACAAATATGATTATTTGGATAATACAGTTATAAAAAATTCCTCCGTAGATATGGTGAGACAAAAATTACTTCTTTATCAAACCGTTGATAAATATTTAACCCAAAAATCTAATAGTATTCCAAATGCTACTGCAATAGATTTTGAAGGTAAAAAACTAACTTATGATGAACTTAATAGTAGAACCAACAAATTGGCTAATTTTCTCATAAGTAAAGATATTGGAAAAAATAGTCGAATAGGTATTTGTCTTGATCGATCTTTTGAAATGATAATTTGTCTGATTGGAATTTTAAAAGCAGGAGCAGCATATGTCCCCTTAGATCCAGATTATCCACCAGGCAGGCTTGCTATAATGCAAGAAGATGCAAAATTAAGCCTTTTACTATGCCATGAAAAATTTTCAAGCCGGTTTGATAAATCGAATAATTTAGTTTTTTGGAAAAGCATAGAGAAAAAGATTGATGAATATTCAGATAAAGATCCATTGGTATCTATTAATGGTGAAGATGTAGCTTATGTCATTTTTACCTCCGGCTCTACGGGGCGTCCTAAAGGTATTTCAATGCCCCATCGGGCACTTGCTAACCTTATAGAGTGGCAACTGGAGAGAAGTTATTTTAAAAAGAAAGCCAATGTCCTGCAGTACTCAAGCATTAGTTTCGATGTCTCTTTTCAAGAGATAGCTACAACACTGGCATCGGGGGGCACACTATATTTGACTGATGATAAAAAACGTCGAGATCCCCGAATTTTACTGGAATACCTCAATGATTTTCAGATTGAGCGCCTCTTTATACCCTTTGTAGCACTAAGGAGCTTAATTGAAGCTGCTATATCAAATAAGAATTTACCGATTTCGTTAAAAGAAGTTATTACTGCCGGAGAGCAGTTACGGGTCGATAATGCTGTTCGTACTTTTTTCGACCAAATACCTGGTGTAATACTTGAAAACCAATATGGACCTTCAGAAACTCATGTGATATCATCATACTTACTGGATGAGGATCCCTCAACGTGGTCAGATCTTCCTCCTATAGGGAAGCCTATAATGAATAACTGTATCTATATTTTGGATGAAAATATGCAGCCGGTCGTGTATGGAAAATCTGGAGAACTTTATCTTGCCGGACAAAATGTTGCACGTGGTTATATTGGAAGTGAGGAATTAACAAAAAAATCATTCATTGATAATCCTTTTAGTATTGGAAATCAGCTTTTATTGTATAAAACTGGTGATTTAGGTTTATATAATGAAGATGGAGATATAGAGTTTTTAGGAAGAGCTGACCAACAGATAAAAATACGCGGCTATCGTATTGAACCGGGTGAGATAAATACAGAGGGGGCAAAATACAGAGGAATCGCACAGTGCCTGACCCACGCTGTTCATGACCAGGCTGGAAAACCTCAATTAGTTACTTATTATGTAGCTAAAAAAGGTATTACGATAAAAAAGGAGGATTTCAAATCATATTTAATCGATACATTGCCAGAATATATGGTACCCAATTTTATTTTTGAAATTGAGGATGTACCATATACGCCGAGCGGTAAAGTAGATTTTAATTCACTTCCAAAACCTGATAAAGAATTTTCATTTAATGATGAAGAAATTGAATATAAGTCAGAGACCGAGGTTCAGATTGCTAAAATATGGAGTGATCTTCTTGGTTTTGAAAAAGTACCAAGAACTACCAGTTTTTTTGATTTAGGAGGAGATTCACTTACTGCAGTTACATTCTTTTTAAAAATTGAAGAAAAATTCGACCAATCTTTACCTCTCTCGAGCTTGACCCAGGCATCCAATATTCGAGACCTTGCCATACTGATAGATGGTGAAAAAAGAAATGTCGATCTTAGCAGATTTAGATCTCTACAATTGATCCAACAAGGAAGTAGTTATAAGATACCCCTTTTCCTGGTTCATGGTGGTGCCGGCAATGTACTTATGTTTAAGGACCTTACAAAGGGTCTTGATTCTGATCAGCCGATTTATGCATTCCAATGGCCAGGCTGGGATGGTAATCGTGGTGAGTACGATATTTTAGAAATGGCGAAAACCTATAAAAATGAACTACGCGAAGCATATCCCTCAGGGCCCTATCGTTTAGGTGGACATTGTGTAGGAGGCATTATAGCAATAGAATTAGCAAATCTATTAAAAAAAGAAGGAGCTAAGGTAATTGACCCAATATTAGTAACTGATGGTCCAAACCTATACTCAAAAAAATATCATTCGAGTGAACCTGAATCATCAGTTGAAACACATGAGTCATTTCAAAAGGTTAGCAAAAGACTATATTCTCTTATTCCGGAAGAAGTAAATAATGAGAAAAACAATAAGATATATAGATCAAAAAAAGTGACTCTGAAGAAATCAAAGAATACTTTCTTTAGAAAGTTTTTGACAATCGCAAAAAAGTTGCCTTTTTATAATTTTGTTAGATTACATATTTTCAAATTATTTGAACCAGTAAAACGTTCTAGCATCTGGCTAAAACATTATTTGGGCATTAAAATTCCTATTAAAGATAGGTCGTTGTATAGCAGAATATCTCTACGACATGCAATCAAGAAATATCAAGAAGTTAGTTATGACGGAGATATTCTTTATTTGAGTTCAGTTACATTACTAGGCAGGGATTTAGGACTAAAAGGTTGGTGGCAGGACCCGTATCTTGGATTTGGTGAACTTTGTAGTGGAAAGTTTGATGCCCACATTGTTGGAGGTGGCCATAATGATATATATAATAAATTCTTGGCACAAAACATTATTCAAGAGAATATGTTTACTAACAAATTAAGTGATAAATAATGAAGTGATTATTGAATAGATATCTGTAACAGGTTTAGGAGTTTGCAATTCAGTAAAAAAAATTTTTCCTAAAGGCATTGGTCAAAATCAAGGTTCAAATATGCCTCAAATACAAGAAGAGAAATGTGCGAAAAAATGATTAAGAATCCTTGACCACAAAAAAAGCTGATTCTTTCTAAAGATAAGTATGAATAATAATACAACTCTACACTGTGAATATATTTAATATTGACAAGCGGAATTGAACACTGGATCAATTTCTGATCAGAAGTGGTGAAAGTGATAAAATGGTACTTCGAAAAAACTTAAAATTTTTACTTATTCAAATAGAACATTAAAATTTACAGCTTATCGAAAAAAAGTTCCTGCCTGCCAATAAGTTAAAGATTAATTTGTGGGTTCAGGCAGATTCGAACTGCCGACCTCATCGATGTCAACGATGCGCTCTAACCAACTGAGCTATGAACCCCGAACAGGTAAAAAGATAGTAAGCATAAGAGCTGAAACGCAACCAGAATACAAAACTTCTTTCAGCTCACTATAATCATTCGTATTTTTATAGTCTTTGAAAAAATTTATGTAGTGTTTTATGCAAAACAGACGAGCTGCCAGAGAAGCAGCGCTTAAATCCATCTATGCCGTTGACCTTGGAAAAAATTCGATAAAAGATGCGGTACAAAATATCATAAAGCCGATTTTTAAGGATGATAAAGATGGCATTCGGTTTGCAGAGAAGTTGTTCCTGGTAACGGTTGATAACTCATCGGAATTTGATGAAATCATTGAGAATCATATTAAAAATTGGGATGTGAACAGATTGGCCGTAATTGATAAATTAATCATTCGAATGGCTATTTCTGAGCTTCTCTACTTTGATGAAATTCCTACAAAAGTATCAATCAACGAAGCTATTGAACTTGCTAAACAGTATAGTACACGCAAGAGTGGGAATTTCGTAAATGGAATTTTGGATGCTATTCTTGGCACATTAAACGAGAAGGGAAAAATTAATAAAAAAGGCAGGGGACTGATTGAGTCCTCAGGCGGATCATGAGCGAATCCATTGTAGCCATAGGTGATATCCACGGTTGTGCACGCACACTCGAAACGCTGTGGAATAAGTTAAAACCCTATAAAAACTCCACACATGTTTTTGTTGGAGATTATATCGACAGAGGGCCGTCATCAAGACGGGTAGTAGATTTTTTACTTGAAGTACGCCACGACCGAACTTGTGTTTTTCTTCGAGGCAATCATGAGGCAATGCTGCTCGATGCCCTCCATAATAACCGAAGGGAAAATTGGATGTACAACGGGGGAGACACAACACTCAGGTCCTATAATCATGCAAAAAGTGTCAAAGATATACCTGAAAGTCATTTGCAATTTTACGAAGAGACAAAGCTTTATTACGAAACGGAAAACTATTTTTTTGTCCATGCAGGCGTACCACCGGATCAAACAATTGAAAAAAGTTTAAATAACGAACGCTCGCAGGACTTTTTTCTTTGGGGGCGAGATCACTTGAATGCATTCGATGTTCCCTGGGAAAAAACGGTTGTTTTTGGGCACACACCACGTTCTTTCCCAATACAAAAAAAGAGAATGATTGGAATCGACACAGGATGTGTGTACAACGAATTGGGTTTTGGAAAATTAACGGCTGTTTTACTTCCGGAAAATACATTTATACAGCAGGCTTCTCTCGATTAATGAAATTAGAATTTTAGAATAACGGATATAGAATGAATTTAAAATGCGGTATTGTTGGATTACCGAATGTGGGTAAATCAACACTTTTTAACGCACTGAGTAACGCGGGTGCCGAGTCGGCGAATTTTCCTTTTTGCACGATCGATCCCAATGTTGGCCTGGTCCAGGTACCCGATCAGCGACTTGACACTCTTACAAAGCTTGTTGATCCGAAAGAAACCATTCCCGCTACCATCGAATTCGTTGATATTGCCGGACTGGTGAAAGGCGCATCAGAAGGAAAAGGGAAGGGGAATGCTTTTCTGTCTCATATCAGAGAGGTCGACCTGATTGTTCATGTGGTTCGATGTTTTGATGACGACGACGTTATACACGTAGAAGGCTCCGTTGATCCTGAAAGGGACATTCATATCATTGAAGATGAGCTGATACTGAAAGACCTGGAATCTGTTGAGAAGCGTGTAGATACACTAAAGAAGCAGTCGAAAGGCGGTGACAAAAAAGCACTGGCTGCCCTCAATGTTGTTGAGAGGCTAGCGGAGCACTTAGGAGATGGAAACTCTGCCCGAACATTTACAACCGATCGTGATGAGACAGAGGCGTACAAAGATCTGTTCCTTCTATCTGATAAGCCCGTACTTTATGCCTGTAACGTTGCCGAAGATGAAATAAATACGGGCAACAAATATGTGAAAATTGTTGAAACTATTGCGTCTGAGTTTAATGACAGCGTAGTGTCGTTTTGTGCCAAAATTGAGGCAGAAATCGCAGAACTTGATCCCGATGAAAAAGAGATGTTTTTAGATGAACTGGGCCTCGATCATTCAGGGCTTTATCGGTTAATCAGGGCTGCCTACGAGAACCTTGGCTTAATTACTTATTTTACAGCTGGCCCAAAAGAGGTACGGGCATGGACTATTAAAAAAGGAATGAAAGCACCACAGGCGGCAGGCGTAATTCATACAGACTTTGAGCGCGGATTTATTCGGGCCGAAACTATTTCATTTAGCGATTATGAGAATCTTAGATCGGAAAAGGCAGCTAAAGATGCAGGGAAAATGAGACAGGAAGGCAAAGAGTATATTGTTAATGACGGCGATGTGATGCTGTTTCGGTTTAACGTGTAGTTTTATCTACTTGCTAAAACCTGATTATGAAAACTGTTGTCAGATTAGAAGTCAGTTTCATCAGAGTCGGTACTGCTGGAAGCTGAACCGGCTTCAGTTTCATCAGGGACGTCCTTTTTCTCCGTAATGTTTTCTGGATCAATTCTGTCGTGTACTACCCATGCGTCCGGGTAACGATTTTTGAGAAGTCTGGAAAAATCAATTGCATTTTCTCTTATTTTGAAGTTGCCAACCCGCACCCGATAATAGGGTTGGCGAAACACTATATACGTTTCAATTTGGTATTGCGGAAGTTCTTCTGATGTCCAGGTGCGAAATTCATCTGTAGTGGAGTCGGCTTCAGAAACGTCCCGTGTAGATAGTATTTGAACTCTGAAACCGGCATATTCATCAACTTCTCTCTCTTCTCTTACAACCTCCTTTAAAAACTGATCGGGTATTTCTTGCTCAACCTGCGAAAAATGAACACTCATATAACTTCTGTTATCGTAGAGAACTCTTTCAAATTCATCCAGTTCACTTCTTATAAATTCTTCAGCAACTCTCTCATCAACAGGGAATAGAGGTTCATCAGTTTCAGTTGAACCTTCACTCATTTCTTTGGTTGAGCTGCAGGAAGAAAGGATGATTAAAAAGGCTGTAAAAAGTAAGGCGGTATATTTCATGGGATTCACATTCCAACAGGATGCCAGGTGGTTTTGATTTCCATAAATTCCTGAATAAGATATGGATCTTCAACAGATTCTGAGAGCCAGTTTTCAGGTACATAATGTTTTACTCTCTTCACGCTTATAGATCCGTTCTCATCATAAAGTTTCCGTAATGATTTGTCACCAGATGCGTTTAAAATAGCATTCACGTCCATATGAGAAGTTAAATGGTCAGTCATTTCATTATGATACCCTGACAGAATGTTTACTACACCACCGGGTAAATCGGATGATTGCAGTACCTCACCTAAACTTACAGCAGGCAGGGGATTGAATTGAGGGGCGAGTAACACACAAGTATTTCCGCCGGCAATAACGGGGGCCATCAAAGAGACTACAGATAATAGCGGATGATCCTCAGGAGAGATAACTCCTACAATTCCGGTTGGCTCGGGTGAACTAAAATTAAAATGCGGGCTGGCTACAGGATTTATGGTACCAAAAACCTGGGCAATTTTATCGGTCCAGCCGGCATAATAGATAAAACGGTCAATCGAAGCTTCAACTTCATGTAAAGCCTGTTTTTCTTTCCCGCCTCTTGCTGTTAGTTCTTCAATAAACTGTGTTTTTCTTCCTTCAAGCATTTCCCCCATTCTATAGAGGATTTGTCCGCGATTATAGGCAGATCGATTTTGCCAGCCACCGAAAGCGCTTTTTGCAGCCAAAACGGCATCGCGAACATCTTTTCGTGTACACCTGCAGGCGTTGGCAACAGGTTTATCCTTGTTGTTTTTAATGGCATATGTTCTGCCAGACTCACTTCTGGGGAATTTGCCGCCGACATACGTTTTATATGTTTTTAAAACCGGTACTCTGTTTGGCATAATGTTTTACTAAGAATTTATGATCTGATTAATGTCCCAGATTTACATAAGGATAGAGGCCATGAAGACCGCCCTCCCGGCCAATTCCACTCTCCTTATAGCCACCAAATGGTGATGTGGGATCAAATTTATTATAAGTATTAGACCACATAACCCCGGAACGCACAGATTTACCGGTTTCAAATATTTTTGAACCCTTATCTGTCCATACACCTGAGGCCAGTCCATATGGAGTATTATTGGCTTTCTCGATGGCTTCCTGAGGTGTTCTGAAGGTTTGAATTGTTAAAACCGGGCCGAATATCTCTTCCTGCACAATTCTGTTGCTCTGGCTGACTCCGGTAAATATGGTGGGCTTACAGAAAAATCCATTAGAGGGAAGCTCACAACTGCTTTGATAAAATTCAGCACCTTCATTTTTACCTATTTCAATATATTTCTCAATCTTTTCGAACTGCATTTTAGAATTTATTGCTCCGATATCGGTATTTTTATCAAGAGGATCACCAACAATCAGGGAGTCCATTCTGGCCTTCAATTTTTCAATAAGTTTTTCAGCAATACCTTCCTGAACCAGAAGCCTCGATCCTGCACAGCATACATGGCCCTGATTGAAGAAAATCGCGTTAATAACGCCTTCAACCGCCTGGTCAACCGGTGCGTCGTCGTATACAATATTAGGACCCTTCCCACCCAGTTCCAGTGAGTATTTTTTTGATGTGCCGGCTAGCGATTTTTGAATGATTTTTCCCACTTCTGTAGAACCCGTGAATGCTATTTTATCAACATCAGGGTGATCTACTAAAGCAGCACCGGTTTGACCTGCTCCCGTAACAATATTTACAACTCCTTTGGGAAGTCCGGCATCCCGGCAAATCTCCGCAAATTTTAAGGCTGTAAGTGGAGTGGTCTCGGCAGGTTTTAGCACTACTGTATTGCCGGCAGCGAGTGCGGGTGCAATTTTCCAGGAGAGCATTAAAAGAGGGAAATTCCAGGGGATAATCTGTCCGCAGACACCAACCGGTACCGGGGTTTTACCGGGAAACGCATATTTCAGCTTGTCTGCCCAGCCTGCATAATAGAAAAAGTAGGCAGCGGCCAGAGGAACATCCACGTCACGTGATTCACGTATTGGTTTTCCACCATCCATTGTTTCTGTAATAGCCAGTTCCCTGGAACGCTCCTGTATCATGCGGGCAATG
>Ga0209942_1001065_pt1 | contig 15521 bp, 15 predicted proteins | sample SalPonR1_A_D2_MG_FD_185695 | JGI IMG/M metagenome (GOLD analysis project Ga0209942, IMG submission 185695) | Salt pond soil microbial communities from South San Francisco under conditions of wetland restoration - Salt Pond MetaG R1_A_D2_MG... ... | reverse complement strand
AAAAAATAAAAATAAAATTAAATATTTTGTTGAAATACCTCATAGAAAGTTAAAAGAACAAATTTCATATAAAGCAAAGATGGAAGGCATTAAAGTAGTCTTCATTAATGAAGCCTACACCTCAATCGTTTCTTCAGTTGATTTAGAAAAAGTGAATCAATCAAATGCAAACAAAAAAAGAAGAATCACAAGAGGACTATTTAAAACAACTAAAGGTATAATTAATTCAGATATTAATGGCAGCTTAAACATTTTAAGAAAATATGATGATTATAAGAATATTCCCATGCTAATTAAATTGGTTAGGGATAAGGGGTATCAAGAATATTCTATTAGACTAAAAGTATTATAGTCTAAGCTGCCATTGTGTTATGAAATCAAGTTATATTTTGTAATAGAATGGAATGCGACGCAGTGGCAATTTCTTGATATTGAATTGTTAGACTATAGGAAAGGGAAGTGTACAATGAACAGAGTAATGAACATTTTAATTGTTGATGACGACGAGATGGTGGGTAAAGCAATGATTAGAATCTTAAAGCAGATTGATTTACATGGGAAATTTACCACTTCTTCCAGTAAAGCTGCTCAAATTATTGAAAATCAAGTGGTTGATTTATTAATTACGGACTATATGATGCCTGAAATTGATGGTTTAGATTTGTTAACTTTACTGAAAGAAAAACACCCGGAATCCCTAGGAATGCTTATTACAGGATTTGATGATTTTTCAATAGCGGTAAGTGCGGTTAATCAAGGGAAGATCGTTCATTTTTTTACAAAGCCCTTTGACAATGAAGAGTTTAAAAAAAGCGTTTTATCTGCGATTGAAACTTTAAGAGAACGTTATCATTTAAAGGCTTTAAAATCATGGCGTATCAACTTTGATGGAAACAATCATTCAAATCATTTGATGGAAAGTATACAACACAATGCTGTGGAAGGTCTTACACATTTACTAGCGGCAAAAGATAATGATCTTTATAGCCATTCTACTCGAATAGCTAAGTTAGCCCATCGCTTCGGGACGTATTTAAAGCTTGACGAAGAGCATATTAGGCATTTAGAAATTGGTGGATTATTACATGATATTGGAAAATTAGCTATTAAAGATCAAATTTTAGATAAACCTGCAAAGCTTAATCATAATGAATATCTTAATATGAAAAGGCATCCAGTTGTTGGTGCAAAGCTGTTAGAAAAGTTAGGCGTACATGAACAAGTAGTAAAATGCGTACGTCACCATCACGAGTATGTGAATGGGGAAGGTTATCCAGATGGTCTCGCTGGTGAAAATATCCTATTAGATGCTAAAGTAATCTCTATTATTGATACTTACGATGCTTTGAGAAGCTCAAGACCATATAAAAAAGAATATGATTTTGAAACAACTCAGACAAAAATGTATCAAATGGCAGGGGTAATCTACGACAAGGTTCTATTAGATCAGTTTTTTAAAATGTTATCCCAAGAAGCCTGCGATTAAGGGTGTTAGTATGAAAACAGTATTGTTTGTAGACGATGAACCGATGATTTTAAAATGTATTAGACGGAGTCTTAGGGGGGAGCCTTATAAAAAAATTTATGCCTGTAATGCCGATGAAGCTTTAGAACTATTAAAGACAAATGTCATTAAAGTCCTTGTGACTGACATAAATATGCCTGGAATGAACGGACTAGACCTACTAAAGGCTGCTAAGACTTTATATCCTCATATAGGATGTATTCTACTTTCAGGTAATGTTGATATGGATCAGATAAAAGGCGTGATTAAACAAGATGATTGCTTGAGATTATTACAAAAACCATGGGATGTAGAAGGGGAGTTAAAACCTGCTATTAGGAAAGCAATTCGATGTGCTCAAGTTTAGTGTGTAAAGAAAACCATAGTGAACTTGTCTGTTATGAATATCTGTAATAGAATTGACTTAAAGTGGAAAACAAAAACCTTTTTCATAATATTTATAGAAAATAGTTAACTTTTTTCTTAGTAAACTTTCACACGAGTTGCTTAATCAAGGAGAAGCATTTTGTAAGATATTATTTTCAATGAAGATTGCTAGAATATTAGTGAAATATAAAGTCTTATGAAGCTGTTAAATTTTAATTTTACTATTAGTTATATAATAAGAGGAGAAAAAATGCCTAATCGATTAGCATTTGTAGATGATGAGAAGCAGATTTTACGAGCACTTAAACGGAGTTTCATTTTAACGGATTATGACTGTGTTTTTTTTGACCGCGGCTGTCAACTGCTGGAATATCTAGAAGAAAACGTCATCGATATTTTAGTTACAGACATACGTATGCCGGAAATGGATGGTATGACCCTACTTAAAGCAGTTAAGGAAAAACAACCCAAGGCAATACGAATCGTTCTAAGTGGTTATACAGATAGTCGCCGAATCCTGACAGTCTTAGACTCTGGTTTGGCTCGTCAGTATGTTTATAAACCCTGGGATAATGATGAGTTATTAGACCAAATTGATCGATTATTAAAATTGGTACACAAAATGAATCAACCGCATTTAATAGAAGCGATTAATGGCTTAGGCGCTTTACCAACGATACCTAAAATATATCAAAAAGTGACAAAATTAATTGAATCAGAGGCATCTGCCCAAGAAATTGCAAAAGTTCTTGAATCTGATCCATCTATTTCAAGTCATTTGCTAAGAATCGTTAATACTGCTTACTATGGTTTGCATACTGATTCAGTGCAAAAGGCTATCGTGATGATGGGCATGAGTAATGTTAGACAGATAATTATGACAAATGCTGTTTTTAAAGCGGCTAATAAGATTCCTAATGGTAAGGTTTTATGGCACCATGCAGCTTTAGTTAATAAGGGGCTGGCTTTTTTGAGTCAACAAGTTGGCGGTGAAAAATTACCAACATATGATGGTACAGCAGGATTAATGCATACATTAGGTTTGATTTTTATGGCAACCCTGCATACAAAAAAATTTAGAAAGCTAATGGAAGGACTTGAAATAGATTCAAATAATGGAAATCATCAGTTGTTATCCTTAGAAAAAGCTTTGTTTGGTGCGACTCATACTGAGATTAGTTCTTATTTATTAAATTGGTGGGAATTTCCATTTGATATTGTTGAAGTAGCTTATCACTACAGGTGTCCTGAAGAAGAGTCAATTGTCAATAAAGAGCTGGTGGCAATGCTTCATTTTATAAGCCACCTAGTATTTGATCTGCTAGAGATGAAAGTATTTCAATTCTCATTGGATGAAGAATTTTGCAAGAGAAATGGGAATTTATTAGTTTATAGAGGTGTATTATCAAATTATTTACAGTCAATTTTAATTGAGAAAGGGGACTAGTATGAATCAGCTAGAAGAGCGATTTGAGCGCAGATTAGCACTTGAACAAATTGTATCTAGGATGGCAAGAAATTTTGTAAAGTTAGAAAATGCTGATGAGGGTATTATGCTTGCATTAGAAGAAATTGGAGAGTTCAGTAATGCCAGTAGAGCATATATTTTTGAGTTTAGAGCCGATAGTGAATTAATGGATAACACTTTCGAGTGGTGTCAGGATGGCGTCACTGCTGAGATTGAAAAATTAAAAGGTTTAGACATAAACATCTTTTCTTGGTGGATAGAAAAAATAGAAGATGGGGATGTTTTAAATATTAAAGATGTAGGGAAACTTGGACCTGAAGCTCAAGCAGAACGAGAGGTTTTGGAAATGCAAGGGATAAAATCTGTTCTTGTAATGCCTTTAATAGTCAGAGGAAATTTGAATGGTTTTGTTGGTTTTGATAATGTAGAAACTTTAGGTACCTGGGAAGAAAACGATATGACTGTGCTTTCCATTGCTGCAGAGTTATTTAGCAATGTATTTGACCGTTTAGCTGCTGAGAAGGATCTATTAGATACGAAAAATGCTCTTGAATCATCCTTGAGCTCACTTCAGGAACTACAGGCTCAGATGGTTCAGCAGGAGCAAATGGCAGCAGTTGGTCAGTTGGCAGCTGGCATAGCTCATGAAATTAACAATCCATTAGGTTATGTGATTAATAATCATAAGACATTACAGTATTATACTTCAAAAATGAAACATTATGCCGATTATGCTTTTTCAAAGGATATAGAACCAGTTTTGACTTCAAAGGATCAAGATGAAATGAAATATATTGAAGAAGATCTGGAGGATCTTTTTTCAGACATTGAAGACGGTTTATTGCGTGTCAAAAAAATCGTAGAGAGTTTGCGTTTGTTTTCCCGCATAGATAGCCTAACAGAATTTGAACCTTACGATATTCGTGAGGGTATTGAGAGTACATTAGTGATTCTCAAAAGCCGATTGAGAGAATCAGTAAACTTAGAACTTGATATTCAGAAAAACTTGCCGACAATTCAAGCGAGTGGTAGCAAAATTAATCAAGTACTTCTTAATTTAATTGTCAATGCATTAGACGCCATTATGGAAAAGTATCCCATGACGGGTGGCATCCTTAAAATTAAAGCAAATAGTCATTGTGAGGATGTTAATGGAGATGAAAAGAATTTTATTAAAGTTGATATTATTGATAATGGAATAGGCATGTCGGAAGATGTTCAAAAGAAAATGTTTGTACCATTTTTTACTACAAAAGAAGTAGGAAAGGGTACTGGTTTAGGAATGAAAATTGTTTATGACATTATAAAAAATATACACAAAGGTGATATTCGTGTAAAAAGTACTAAAGGAGAAGGGACAATAATTTCGGTATTATTGGAAGTTAATTCTTAAAAAATAATTGAGCGCCACGCATTAATATGTTCGGGGATTTTTGGGGTATAATTTGAAAAGAGAAGCTATAATTAGCAAATCAAGCATGTAAAGAAATGATTAGTTAAGCTGTTATGAGATTAATAAAATATAATACCAAATTCTGAATGAACTATAAAAAATATTAAACTTATCTTTTTAGAATTTCTTATGGTTATTTTCTTGTATTTAGATTATAACAAAATTATTGAGGTACTTTTCTGATTTTTTGAACCTTCACCTAATAGGAGAAAACAAATATTATAAGAAACACTAAATTCTTGTGAGTTATAAATATTTACTTATTGTTCATAATGTGGGTAAAAATATTTAGATGGATTGTCAACACTAAACTGCACAATTTTGAGTTAGAGAAATTGCTCTATATTCAACGGGTGTTATATCATTTGAATAGGATGCATTTAATTGAAAACTCTAAGTTAAATAATTCCTTAAATTATATTTTGACCATGCTCAACACTAGAGCCATGTAGAGAATATAGTATCACTATACAAAACGACTAATCATGTTTAAAGCAGTTATTGTAAATTATCGAAATAATCAACCGAAAGATAAAATCATCCTAGAACTAGGCGTTTGGATGTAAAATGTATGAACATAATAAGTTAAACAATAAATGTCAATCTACTGGCGCAGAATGGATGGGTTTTTCTTTGAAAAGATGTTCAGTGGAATGATTTCATTTAAGCATAAATATTAACAATTAAACCTTGGTGCGATAGATTTATAACAATCCAATATAACACATAGGAGTTTAATATGAAAAATAGAATGAATTTAGATATCTTTCTTTATTGAGGTACAGTTTTTTTAGAATTGTTTACAGATCATAATTTGTTGGTAATCTTATTTGGATATGCATACCATTTTAATGTGATTGCCGATGAAATGTTCAAAGAGCATTTACTTAAAGCTTCTGTCATATCTTTTATAGTATTATCATCTGTCATTATGATTGGAATCATATTAGTGATAATAACAAGAACTATGCAATTTTATAATTTGGGTCTATTTTTAGGTTTTATAATTGGGAATTTTCGTTTGGACTTTTTCATACGATATATAAAATTAAGGAAAGCAATGGTACCAAAGATAAGTATATTTAAGACTAGTATTAAAGAATATGGGGCGAAATTTAATATGAGACAGAATGATTCAGCCGCGCTATTGGCGTAAGGCGAGACAATCGGTAATTTTGAGAATGGAAGATATAATACATTTTTGAAACTAGCCATGGATATTGCTGAGGTATTAGTTGTGGGGTAGAAGATATATATGAATTTGCAAATAATGGTTAGGGTAGATCTAGACCTCTAGTAGTAATTACAAAACATATTATAAAGAAAAGATATAATTCTAAATACGCAAATGAAATACCTGTAGAGTTAATCGATACTAAATCAATGTGTTTAGGGCTCATTCTACATAAGATAGAGTGGAAAAGAAAGGTAGTGTTAAATGAAAAATAAATCTCTTATATTAAAAATTGTAATTCCTGTAGCAATAGGCCTCTTGGTTGGAAGGTTCGTCACACCTTTATTTGGTTTGAAGTCGCCATGGGCAAGTGTTGCAATAAGTACAAGCATAACAATTGCTTTATTCATAATTATTGAAAGCATAACGAGCAAATTACAAACTGGAAGAACAAGCGTTGTTACTATAGGTGAAATTAAAAATCTTCACAAAATTAATAAGAGTGAAATTAGTCAAGCGACTACAGTTTTAGCAGATGCGTTTAAAGAAGATCCTCTGTTTAAAGTGCTATTTGGGGAGGCAGTGAAAAATTCATATAAGTATACCTTGGTTGCTAAGTTTATGATTAAATATTGTTATAAATACGGTGATGTCTATGCATCTTCAGAAAAGTTTGAAGGCATTATGGCAATTACTCAAGACGAATATACCTATATGAGTTTATGGCGCATGATCAGAAGTGGTAGTATTTTTCCATTTCTTTCAATTGGCATGAAATCTTTTATGAAGGTAGCCAGTGCACTCAGTCCTATGGATGAGGTAAGAAGAAAGCATATGAAAAATAAGTCTTTTGTCTATTTGCAAATTATTGGCGTAGCTTCCGAGAATCAAGGAAAAGGACATGGCGGGAATTTACTTAAAGAACTCATAGCTATGACAAATGAAGCCAAACTTCCAATATATTTGGAAACAGAAACAGAAAGTAATGTTCGCTTATATGAGAGATTTGGGTTTGATATACTTGAAAAAATGAGCTTACCAGTTATTAATCAACCCATGTGGACTATGTTAAGGGAGAGTAAAATTGATGAATAAAACGTAGACTTCGTGAACCTCAATAACCAAATAAAATATTGTGGATACTGCTTCTTTTTCAAGACTTCTTATACGTTGCATCAGTATAGTACTAGCTTGATTTAAGTGTAGTTTGGTAATTAAGTTTTGCACCTATTTAAGCAACCCTTATACACTAGGTTTAGAAGTTGATGCTTTGAATATTTTACCTTGTTAACAGCACTATACTAGATATTCCTCACAAAACAAAAGTTCGTTTATTAAACCATCTAAACTCATCTCCCCCCAATACCTAGCTTCGGTGGAATTTTCTTTAGACAACTAGATAAAATAATCCTCAATTATGAGCTTATAATCCAGTTTTTCAAGTTTCACAACAATAGGAAAACTATTACGTTTAAGCCTTTGATACTTTGGAGATTGAGAACCATTAAATGTATATTCTTTACCGGGAAAATGTTTGACAATAAAAGATAATAATAATTAATTTAGGAAAATAGATATTGATTATATACTTGACACTACCTAGGTATATAGGAGAGTGATGCTATGCGAAAACTAACTGTAGGAGAAATGGCCAAGTTAAACAATATGTCTGCTCAGGCCCTAAGATACTATGATAAGATAAATTTATTAAAACCAAGTCAAATAGATGAAAAAACTGGATATAGATACTATCATATAAACCAAAGTGCAAAACTTGATTTGATTAATCATATGAAGCAGCTTGGAATGTCACTGAAAAAAATAAAAAATCTATTTGAAAAAAATGATCTTAATCTTATTAAAAACAATATTGAGGAACAGATTATATGGATAGAAGAAGAGAAAAAACGGCTCAATATAATGGAAAAAGCAGTTAATAAATTTAAAAGAAGTTTGAATGAATACTCGATAGAATCTCAAAGAAAGGGAATTTTCTTTCGTAATTTTCCAGAAAGAAAAATATTCTATTATGACTGTAAAGTAAATATATATGATGAAGATATGGAAACTTATGAATTATTACTTAGAGAATTAAAAAAGCAAGTCTTAAGTAAGAATATGCCAGTAGTATATTTTTGCAACGTAGGCTCTATAGTAAGAAAGAATAAATTACTTAATAATAATTTTTATTCTTCAGAAATTTTTGTTTTCGTTGATGAAGATCTAGATAATGATGAAAACATTGAGGTCATTCCTGCAAATAGATATGCGTGCCTTTCGTTTACTGGAGAAGAAGGGTTCAAAAATGAAGAAAAGAAAGCAGAAATTTTGATAGATTTTGTTAATCAAAAAGGTCTGGAAATTATTGGAGACTATATCTGTGAAGAAATTACAGAACTTCCACTTTTTTGTAATAAGAGCAGGGAAATGTTCATTAGAATTCAAGTCCCGGTGAAGTGATATTTATTCTTGACATTATAGTTACTATAAGGTTTATAATAGAATTAACAAGATATTGTACTCCGAGTCTATTTTACCAGTACAAATGTCCTGAAATAGGTAAGATAGAACAAAAGGGTTGGGAAAGTAATTTTTCAGCCTGCCGTGTTTGCAAAGGAGTGTATTCAGTTTTGAATACGCTCCTTTGTTTTTTTTGTTAATAGTTTAAAGAAGGGAGAAATTTATGAGTATTAAGAGGAAAATTTTAAAAATCAATTTAACAGACCAAACATGGAGTTCAAAGGATATTCCTGATGAATGGTACCATATGTATCTGGGAGGTGAAGGATTTGCAGCAAAAATACTATATGATACAGTTTCATCGAATACAAACCCACAGGACAGTGAAAATCCTCTAGTTTTTGCTACAGGTCCACTAACAGGTACTAGTGCACCGTGTTCAGGAAGACTTTGTATCGGCTACAAATCACCCTTAACTGGAACCATTGGTCTTTCAAATGTAGGTGGTCACTTAGCGCCGCAGATAAAAAAAGCAGGATATGAAATAGTTATAATCGAAGGAAAAAGCAAAACCCCTGTCTATTTATACGTTAAAGATGACGAAGTATATTTTAAAGATGCAAAACCACTTTGGGGCTTGAATACAGAAGAAACTGAAGACAAGATAAGAGAAGAACTTAATGATAAAAAAGTTAGAATAGCTGAAATAGGACCTGCAGGAGAAAATCTGGTTAAGTTTTCTTCTATAATGGTCGACAGTCACAGAGCTGCCGGTAGAGGTGGTGCAGGTGCTGTAATGGGTGGCAAGCAACTTAAAGCTTTTGCATGTTCAGGAAGTATCAAAATTGAAGTTTCGGATAAAGAAGCAATGAAGAATCTCAGTAAACAAGCGCGAAAGGAATTAAATGATGAAGAATTTGCAAGAGAGGAATTAAAGCCATTCGGGACACCTTCATTTATGGATTCAATAAATGCCTTAGGTCTTTTGCCAACTAAAAATTGGCAATTTACTACCTTCGACGCTATGGATAAAATTGGACATAAGGCTTATCATGAAAATCTTAATGTAAAATCCTGGGCTTGTTATGGATGTCCTGTAGCATGTGGAAGACATACAGAAATCACAGAAGGTAAGTACAAAGGTGAATCTGGCGGAGGTCCTGAGTATGAAACATTAGGGGCTTTTGGTGCGAAATGCTATGTAGATGATCTAAATTCAATCACAATGGCAAATTATCTTTGTAACAGACTTGGGTTAGATACAATTTCAACAGGTCAAATAATAGCAACTGCTATGGAATGGTTTGAAAAAGGATTGATAGATAAAGATACAACTGAAGGTGTAGATTTGAAATTTGGAAATGGAGATGCAGTAATTGAAATGGTAGAAAAAATTGCCATGAGAGAAGGTTATGGCGATATACTTGCTGAAGGTTCAAAAAGAGCTGCACAAAAAATAGGAAAGAATGCATCTGATTACACTTTTGAAGTGAAAGGTATGGAACTAGCTGCTTGTGGCGTAAGAGCAAGCAAGGGAGAATCTTTATCTCATATCATTTCTCCTAGGGGAGCAGACCACTTGAGACCTTATGCTTCCGTTATAGATTCTTTTGGTTATTTAGAACCTGAATTAGGAATCAGAGAAAAGGTATCACCATTTATTGATGAGAATAAAGCATGGGTAAAACCTTTTATGGAGCTTTCTATGCTTACAAACCTTCTAGGAGTATGTTTATTTACAAGCATTACTCTAGCAGTTAAACTAAGTACTTGGACAAAAATTTACAATGCTGCAACTGGTGAAAAACTAACAGCTGAAGAAATAATGAAATGCGCTGAAAGAGTAATTAATCTAGAAAGACTATTCAATCATAGAGAAGGGTTTGATAGAAAAGATGACAGACTTCCAGTAAGATTGACTACTGAACCGGCACCAGATGGACTAGGGAAAGGTAATGTAGCTAATGTAGATATTATGCTGGATGAATTTTATGACAGCATGGGATGGGATATGAAAACAGGTGTTCCAACAGAAGATAAGTTGAAAGAACTTAATTTAATATAAGTTTATTAAAAACAAAAATCAAAAATATTTTAATCGTTATAAATGATTTTTAGCTTTCTAAACTCTGATAAATTATCAAGTTTTACTCAATCCATCTTTATCTAAAGCCATGATCTAGTTGGATTGAGGCTTTTTTTTATGTTTTCAATAATATTATGTAATAAATGTGTTATAACTGCATCATATTATTATAAAACAATATTTTGTCAACGCAAAAAACCTGATGATGTAAAATCAGTTCAGTTTTTAAAAATAAAATAAACTAGCAAAAAAAGAATCTAATGATTGATTAGGTTCTTTTTAAGCTCTATTATTAAGAATTTTATCAGATTATAATTAATAGATGGCTGTAATCTATATTGCTCTTTTAAAATATAATGCTGATTATTTTTGATTAAGAAATCTACTCAATGTGTCTTTTAAAAAATTCAAAATCATGTCTTTAAATTCAGGGATGACTGTTGGGTAGTCGCTACTATGCATTGCTTTAATTTGTTTTTTTGTTGGGTGGCAAATTGGATTCAAACCAGTTGCCATTGCTACGTAATAGGTTAGAAATTTAAAGATATCCTCTTCACTTAAACATGGAAATTTGATTTTTATTATATTAACCAATCGCTTATTACTATTAGCCAATTGGTTTTTAAAAGTAATTAGATTATCTAAAGTTGCATTTTGCTCAATGACGGTAGATAATAAAGAAAGTAACTCTAAATGTCGTTTGTTACTTAGTAAGCTATTAACCCATTCTTTAGAAAAAGTATGAATAGCATTAACACTAACAGTCATAGTTCTTTTTTCTAAGTCATCTATCCATAAATTGACTTCATCTATTATAATTTTTAAGAATATATCTTCTTTGGAAGATATATATCGATATAAATTAGCTCTAGTAAAATTGAGCTCTTTTGCAATGCTACTTAATGATATATTATGGTAACCTTTGTTTTCATACTCTTTTAATGTTGCTACTTTTATTTGTTCAATTCTTTCATTCTTTTGTTTTTCACTACGGGCGCGTTCAAATGTCATGAAATCATCCTTTCTAGTAGTATTATAATATATATTTTTAATCTTGACAAATTACAGAGTGTTATTTATAATAGATTTAATTAACAGAGTGTAATTTAAAGGGAGGGTGACGATGAAATACAGAAAAGTTAAAAAGAATGGTGATGAGATTTCAATTTTGGGATACGGATGTATGCGTTTTCCAACAAAATTCGGTATGATTAATGAGGAAAAGGCCGAAGCACAAATTAAATATGCTTTAAATCACGGTGTTAATTACTTTGATACTGCTTATCCTTATCATGCTGGTGCTAGTGAAAAGTTTTTAGGCAAATTGATTAGTAAAGGTACTATAAAAAGAGATGAAAATTACATAACAACTAAATTGCCCCCTTTTTCAGTAAAAACTAAAGAAGATATGGAAAAAATATTTCAAGAGCAATTGAAGAGATTAAAAACAGAGTATGTAGATTATTATCTACTTCACGGTATAACTGATTCGGCTGGATGGCATCGAATGCTTGAGTTAGGCGTATTGGATTTTTTTGATAGGATAAAAGATGAAGGTCGTGCAAAGCATATTGGTTTTTCATTTCATAGTCATATAAATTTATTTAAAGAGATGGTAGATGCCTATGATTGGGATATGTGTCAGATTCAGTATAATTTTCTTGATGAAACAATACAAGCAGGTACTGAAGGTTTAGAATACGCTTATGATAAAGGGATTTCAGTTTTTATTATGGAACCCTTAAGAGGTGGATCATTAGCTGGAGAAGTACCTAAGAATGTACAGAGTATTTGGGACGAAGTATCAGGTAACCCTTCAGCCGCTCGTCTAGCATTGCAATGGCTTTGGAACCAAAAAGAAGTAACCTGTGTTCTTTCAGGTATGAACGATGATAAACATATTCAAGAGAATATTGAATCAGCTAATGAATCTTCAATCAATATGTTTAATAATGATACGTTAGAAAAGTTTGACCGAGTGAAGAAAGTTTATCAGGAATCAACAAAAGTCCCTTGTACTGGTTGTAGCTATTGTTTGCCATGCCCAGCAAAGGTTAATATTCCTTTAGCTTTTCAAAACTATAATAATATGTTTTTATTTGATGCAGGCATCGGTGGGAAAATATTTTATCAAACACAGTTAGGTGGGATTATGAATGAGGAATTAGCCCTTGCCTCACAGTGTATTAGTTGCAATAAATGTGTTGAACATTGTCCTCAGCATATTGATATACCAAAAGAGTTAAAAAAAGTAGCCGATTATATGGAAGGGCCAATGGATAAGCCTTTAAGATGGTTATTAAATAAAGTTTTATAGAAGACTACAGTAAGAAATAATGAGTAAATATTGTAGAATTATAGTGTTTTAAGTGAGGAGAAAAAGAATGAAAATTTTTTATTTTACAGCTACAGGTAATGGACTTGCTATTGCGAAAAGAATAGGTGGACAGTTATACTCCATACCACAAGTTTTAAATGAGAGTAAGTTAGAATTTGAAGATGATCAAATTGGAATAATATTTCCTTGTTATTCATTATCAACGCCTAAAATAGTTATGGAGTTTATTGAAAAGGTAACATTTAAATCATCTTATATTTTTGGAATTATGTCTTATGGAAATATGGCAGGCGGCGGGATAGATCATTTTAAAAAGCATTGTGAAAAAAATGGAGTTAAGTTAACATATACTAATCAAATTCTTATGGTAGATAATTATCTTCCGATGTTTGATATTATTGAACAAAAGAAAGATATCCCTAATAGAAAAATTAATGAAAATATTGAAAAAATTACATCTGACATCAGTTCAAAGAGAAATTTTATATTGAGGAGTTCTTTTTTAAAAAAGACTATGTCTAATTTTGGAAGCTTAATGATCAATAGAGAGTCACAGAAATTTTATGCTAAAAAGAAACTTACTGTAGAAGATCATTGCACTAAGTGTGGCGTTTGTGTAAAAGTCTGTCCTGTAAACAATATAAAACTAAAGAATAAAGTATCCTTTGATGAGAAGTGCATTGGATGTTTGGCTTGTACTCATAATTGTCCTGAAAATGCCATTCGATTAAAAGGTGAGAAAAGTAAAGAGAGATTTAGGAATGAAAATGTAAGTCTAGCTGAAATCATTCAGTCTAATGAATAATACTTAGAGTTTATTAATTTTTTATCAACAATATCTGAAATCACTTAAGATTGAATTTTGAAATGTTTTCGATAAAGCGATGGTATGAAGTAAAATAGGCTAGAAACGAATGTATATATAGTAGTATACGCAATAAAGTGTGGGATTAGTTTTGGGACATAACCAGCTTCTTGTGCGGCAATAGGCGGTGCCATCAAAAAAGCATAATTCCCATTAACTAAAATATTAACTGCAAATGTGAAAAAGTAAAAAACATACGAAAATTTTAAAAAGTAAAAGAATTCTCTTTTTTCTATTTTAAAATTGTATATAATTATGCCATATAAAGGACCTACAATTATTGCTAAATGACCAATATAAAATGATAAATAAGTAATATGTGGCCAATAATAACCGCCAATATCAGGGAGTATAAAAGATGAAATGCCACCTAAAATTCCCCAGAAATAAGGCATTATAAAGTATTTACTTTTCTTTGTAATTAACATGAAAATGATTAAGACTTCTACTAATCGACAAGTATATAATGGGAAAATTTCTGTTAAAGGCTCTGGATGGGTGAATAGATTCCAACCATAAAAAAGTGAGTTTTCAATGATAATTAAAAATACTAGTGTCATGGAAACTTTTTTTTCAAGCTGCTTATCATTTTTTATTTTATTTTTCCCGAGTATCAATAATAAAATAATCATAAAAACACTCATAAGCATTAAAAGATGAATCGGGCTAAACAATGGAAATTTATTGTTTTCAACTCCTGTTCGAAATAAATAAGAAATCATCATTATCTTCTCCAATATAGGCTTTATACTAATATCATAATACCCAAATTGAATTAATAGAAACAGATTTCAATGTCTCTAGCAAAAATTAATTTGACAGTTAATCAACTGAGATGTATAATTGAGCTAAATTAAATTGTGCACAATACAAATGGAAAGAATAACTATGAAGGAGTGTGACTGATGGGTAACTTAGCGATTAATGAGAAAGCACCAGATTTTAGTTTAGTCAATTATAAAGGTAATAATTTTAAACTATCTGATTTTAAAGAAAAAAGTAATGTTCTGATTGTCCTTAACAGAGGATTTGTATGACCATTTTGCCAAAAGCATATGATGCAGTTGCATCAAGATCATAAGAGATTTATAGATAAAGAAACAGAAATTGTAGTTATTGGTCCTGAAAAACCAGAAAAATTTAGGGAGTATTTCGATGAAAACAATTTTGATTTTCAAGGACTACCTGATCCAGATAAGACGGTATTAAAGTTATATGGGCAGCAAATAAAATTATTGAAGTTAGGACGTATGCCAGCACAAATGCTTATTGATAAAAATGGTGTTTTGAGATACATACATTACGGACATTCAATGAAAGATATCCCAGAGAATGATGAAATTTTAGAATTGATCGAAAAACTATAGTCATATATTTATAGCTAAATATTTTAGTCCTATTTTTTAAATAGGACTTTTTTGGTTTGAAATTTCTTGCCAATTAATTCCTGGATAATGGTAACGACCTTCTTTCTTACTATAGTACTTGACATAAATGGCTTGTGTAGGACAGTAGTTAAAACAAGCATAACAATAATAGCAATGATCTGATGGGGAGGATTTTTAATGCATAGAGTATAAAATTTTACTCAAATTTATCAAAGGTATGAAGCTTTAACAAGGTGTTTATTAGAGCATTTATTTGAAATTTCAATTTGTGATCAATCTATTTACTGTGATAAAAGTCGTATACTCTTAGAAAATGTTCTATCCCATGAAAACGATGAATCTTAAACTATAGAATTATTTTTACATTTACCTTGACTCTGTTGCTGGAACATAGATTA
>Ga0209942_1001061_pt1 | contig 15578 bp, 15 predicted proteins | sample SalPonR1_A_D2_MG_FD_185695 | JGI IMG/M metagenome (GOLD analysis project Ga0209942, IMG submission 185695) | Salt pond soil microbial communities from South San Francisco under conditions of wetland restoration - Salt Pond MetaG R1_A_D2_MG... ... | reverse complement strand
TGAAGCCCGGCACGTTGAAGTTCACCCGCGGGCCGATCAGGCCGACCGAGAAATCGGTGCCTTGGTTGAGCCCTATCTCGAGGCCGGCATCCCGGATGAAGCCGCTCTCGGCAAAGCTGAGCCCGAAGTTGCGCCCGCTCAGGAAGGCGTAGATCTCGCCATACTGGTCGCTCTCGGTGTTGGTCGAAGGGCCATCGTGATCCTTGAAGAAATCGACGAAAAAGAAAAGCTCGCCGATATCGCCTGCAGAGAAATGTTCGAGTGTCACCGTGGTGCGCGCGGTCTCGTTGAACCCGTTGCGTCCGAGCAGGTAACCATCGCCCTGATGGACCTGAATTTCGGTGAACGAGAATCCCTCTGCCTGCGACGTGTCTCCTGCCATGAGCGCCCCGCCTAAAATGGCACCGGCTAGGCCATGTTTGATTGTCTTGTTCATGTCACTGTCCTTTCATGGGGCTGGTCCGTTCGGCACCGGAGCCCGTAATTGCGGTCTTTTTTGACGATCCCGGTCTTGTTGCCGTGCCGGAAATCGCCGTGCCGGAAATCGCCGTGCCGGAAACGCTAGGCGGCAATCCGAATCCCGGCAAGCGGCGCTCGGGTGGCCGGGATCGCTCATGAATCACGCGCGCGTGACGGGTCGTGAGCCGCCCCGCTTAAGCCGTTGCCAGGCATGATGTTTTAAAATTTAATTTGTTACTTATTTAAATTTCCAAATATAAAATGAAAGAGCTTCGGGTTTCACGCACTAATCCCCGGCGGGCATCGCCCTTCTCGCGCGCCTTTCATGTAAAGGGCTTCACGTTAAGCGGAACTGTGGCAGCGCGGGTTGCATCGGCGTGACGGGGGGCAACCGCCGACTTTTGGCACGACGTGGCCGCAGAGCGTTCGGCGTGTCTTTCGTTCCGGAGTCCGTGCGGCTACGATCGGGGAATGAGAGATCAGCCGACATTCATACACCTTCGTGTGCACACCGAGTATTCGCTGCTCGAAGGGGCGGTGCAGCTCAAATCGTTATTCGATGGCGGCATTGACCCGCGTGACAATCACAAGCCGAAGGAACAAAAACGACGGCTACCCGGTCTTTGCGAAAAAATGGTGATGCCCGCCGTTGCCGTGACGGACACCAACAACATGTTCGCGGCGTTGGAATTTTCCGTCACCGCGCAGGCTGCGGCGGTGCAGCCGATCATGGGCTGCCAGGTGGACGTCGCCTATCCGGAGCCGACACCGGGCGAGCGGATGAGGCCCCCCGCGCCTGTGGTTCTGCTGGCGCAGGACGAGCGCGGATACGAGAACCTGCTGAAGCTCAATTCGTGTCTCTACCTGCGCGGCGACGGGCAGGTGGCGCATGTGACGGTGGCCGAGCTTGAGGCTCATGCCGAGGGACTGATCTGCCTCACCGGCGGCCCGAATGGCCTGGTGGGCCGGCTCTTGCAGGGCGGGCAGCGTCCGGCGGCGGAACAGCTCTTGCAACGGCTCAAGGCGGCGTTCGGTGATCGCCTCTATATCGAGTTGCAACGTCATCCCGGCGAGGACGGCGCGCCCGAGGCCGAGCGGCTGACCGAGCGCGGGCATGTCGAGATGGCCTACGCGATGGACCTGCCGCTGGTGGCGACCAACGACGTGCATTTCCCCGAGGCGGAGATGTACGAGGCGCATGACGCGCTCTTGTGCGTGGCCGATGGGGCCTATGTCGACCAGAACGCGCCGCGGCGCCGCCTCACGCCGCAGCATTATTTCAAGAGCCAGGACGAGATGGCGGCGCTGTTTGCCGATCTGCCCGAGGCGCTGGAGAATACCGTCGAGATCGCGCGGCGCTGCGCTTTCGGTGCCTACAGGCGCGACCCGATCCTGCCGCGCTTTGCCGATGACGAGGTGGACGAATTGCGCCGGCAGGCGCGCGAGGGGCTGGAAAAGCGGCTCGCCGTCATCCCCCATGCCGCGCCGGTGGGGGACTACGAGGCGCGGCTCGATTTCGAGCTGGGTATCATCGAGGACATGGGGTTTCCCGGCTATTTTCTGATCGTGGCCGATTTCATCAAATGGGCCAAGGGGCGCGACATCCCGGTGGGGCCGGGACGCGGCTCCGGTGCGGGCAGCCTCGTGGCCTACGCGCTGACCATCACCGATCTCGACCCGCTGCGGTATCAGCTTCTGTTCGAGCGCTTCCTGAACCCCGAGCGCGTGTCGATGCCCGACTTCGACATCGACTTCTGCATGGATCGCCGCGAGGAGGTGATCGCATACGTGCAGGAGAAGTACGGCCGCGACAAGGTGGGGCAGATCATCACCTTCGGCGCGCTTCTGTCCAAGGCGGCGGTGCGCGATATCGGGCGGGTGCTGCAGATGCCCTACGGACAGGTTGATCGCCTCAGCAAGATGATCCCGGTGGAGGGCGTGAAACCCGTCTCGATCGAAAAGGCGCTCGCCGACGAGCCGCGCCTCGCCGAGGCCGCGAAATCCGAGGAGGTGGTGGACCGGCTTCTGACCTATGGCCGACAGGTCGAGGGGCTGTTGCGCAACGCCTCGACCCACGCCGCAGGCGTGGTGATCGGCGACCGTCCACTCGACGCCCTTGTGCCGCTCTACCAGGACCCGCGCTCGGACATGCCCGCGACGCAGTTCAACATGAAATGGGTGGAGCAGGCAGGGCTGGTGAAGTTCGACTTTCTGGGCCTCAAGACCCTCACGGTCATCCAGAACGCCATCGAGCAGATTCATGCCGAGGGGCGCGACCTGCATATCGCCGCCGATGGCAGCACGATCTACGAGCCCTTCGAGGGGGCCGAGAACGATATCGGTCAAATCCCGCTCGATGATCCGAAAACCTACGAGCTCTATTCCCGGGCGCGCACGGTGGCCGTGTTCCAGGTGGAAAGCTCGGGCATGATGGACGCGCTCAAGCGCATGAAGCCCACCTGCATCGAGGATATCGTCGCGCTCGTTGCCCTCTACCGCCCCGGCCCGATGGAGAACATCCCGAAATATTGCGAGGTCAAGAACGGGCTGTCGGAGCGCGAATCGATCCACCCGCTGATCGACCACATCCTCGACGAGACGCAGGGCATCATCGTCTACCAGGAGCAGGTGATGCAGATCGCGCAGGAGATGGCGGGCTACAGCCTGGGCGGTGCCGATCTCTTGCGGCGGGCGATGGGCAAGAAGATCCAGGAGGCGATGGATGCCGAGCGGCCCAAGTTCATCGCGGGTGCCAAGGCCAACGGCGTCGACGATGCCAAGGCGATCGAGGTGTGGAACCTCCTCGACAAGTTCGCCAATTACGGCTTCAACAAGTCCCACGCAGCCGCCTATGCGGTGGTGAGCTATCAGACCGCGTGGCTCAAGGCCAATCACCCTGTGGAGTTCATGGCGGGTGTCATGAATTGCGACATCCACCTCACCGACAAGCTCGCCGTCTATTTCGAGGAGGTGAAAAAGGGCCTCGCGCTCGACTGGGCCGGGCCGTGCGTCAACCGCTCGGATGCGGTGTTCGCGGTGCGCGGCGGCGTGCTGCACTACGCGCTTGGTGGGCTCAAGAACGTGGGTGTCGAGGCGATGAAGCTGATCGTGGAGGGGCGCGGTGAGCGGCCCTTTGCCACGCTCTACGATTTCGCCCGGCGCGTCGATCTCAAGCGGATCGGTAAACGCTCGCTGGAGATGCTGGCGCGCGCGGGAGCGTTCGATGCGCTCGACCGCAATCGTCGCCGCGTGTTCGAGAGCCTCGACGCGCTGATGAGCTATTCGGCGGCGATCCAGGAGCAGAAGAATTCCGATCAGGTGTCGCTCTTCGGCGATGCGGGCGAAGACCTGCCCGAGCCGCGCCTTGCGCCGGTGGAGGACTGGCTGCCCGCCGAGCGGCTGACCGAAGAATTCAGAGCGGTCGGCTTCTATCTCTCGGGTCATCCGCTCGACGATTACATGGCCGTGCTCAGGCGGCAGAAGGTCAAAACGCTGGAAGAGGTGATGGCACGGGCCGAGCGGGGGCCGTTCCTGGCCAGGATGGCCGGGGTGGTGGCCGGGCGGCAGGAGCGCAAATCGGCGCGCGGCAACCGCTTTGCCTTTGCCCTGCTCAGCGATCCGACCGGTAGCTACGAGGTGACGCTCTTTTCCGAAGTGCTGGAGAAATCCCGTGATTTTCTGGAGGCGGGCGCGCAGGTGGTGGTCACCGCCGAGGCGACGATGGAGGCCGATCAGCTGAAGCTGCTGGGCCGGACGGTGCAGCCCGTGGATGGCATGGTGGCCGATGCCGGGGCGGTGGGGCTTTGTGTGTTCGTCGATCAGGCCGAGGCCATCGGCTCGGTCGCGGCGGTGCTGGAGAGCGCGGCGAAATCGGTGCGCGGGGCGCAACCCGGACCGATCCGGTTCCGGCTTCTTGGAGAAGGGCTGCCCGGCGAGGTCGAGATCGACAGCGGTGCGGAATACCCCGTCACCCCGCAGATCAAGGGTGCGATCCGCAGCCTGACCGGCGTGGTCATGGTCGAGGAAATTTGAGCCGTCGCTGGTAAGCCGGTGTTAACCCTCGCGGGGCAAGGCTCGGTCATGCGGTGGATCGCGCTTCTCCTCATGGCCTTGCTGGCCGCCTGTTCGCATCCCTCCCCGGCGTTTTACGGCGTGGCCCCGGTGCGCGTCGGCGTCGGGCCGAGCGTCTTTGATGTGCGCCTCAACGGGCGGCACGCGCAGGCCATCCGGCTCAGCCGGGAATGGGCACCGCGCACGATCACCGTCGCACCCCGTGCCGCTGCCGCCATCGCGTCTGTCAGCGGCTGCACCGTGCCACGACTCTGGGGCGATCAGGCGATGCTGGAGGCGGCGCTCGTCTGCGGACCGGACGCGGGCGCGCGGCGCGGGGTGCCGCGCGCGCATGACTGCCGCGTGGTGCCGACGCGCCGGCGCCAGACGGAAATGGCCTGTCAGCCGCGCTCCGGGCCGAGCGTCTTTTCCATGAAGACCGAGCTGGCCGCATCCGGGTAATCGCCGAACGGCCCGCGCCGCTCGAAGCCGTGGCGCGAGTAGAGCCGCAGCGCCGCGCCGAGCCGGTCGCCCGTCTCGAGCCGCAGGAGGGGCAAGCCGTTTGCCCGCGCCTCGGCCTCGATCCGCGCAAGCAGCGCCTCGGCCACGCCCTGCCCCCGTGCCGCCTCGGCCACGAACATGGATTTCACCTCGCCATAGCCATCGCACAGCGCGAGCGCCCCGGTGCCTACCGTCTCGCCCCGCCGCGTTGCCAAGAAGAAGCGGATATCAGGGGTGCGGAGCGCCCCCGCATCGAGGAAGAAATTGTCCTCGGGCGGGAACAGTGCGCGCATCAGATCATGCGACTGCCGCAAGAGCGCAGCCGCGCCCGCGTCGCGCGGGTCGCCGGGTGCGATGCTGAGGCCGGAGACATCCACCATGGTGCAGGCATACGCCGCACTCCCGGGCTGTGCAAGAGGACGGGGAGCACTGTGCGCGCGATATGCTGTGGATAGTTCTTCCTGCTGCCCCATATCCTGTGTTTGCATGTTGACAGCCCCGCCCGCGGCCCAGCACAGTTTACCATTATCGGAATCATCCATCCCGGGGGCGCGCGGGCGTGCAGTTCTCCAAGCTCAGACTGACCGGCTTCAAGAGCTTCGTCGATCCCACGGATTTGGTGATCGCCGATGGCCTCACCGGTGTTGTGGGCCCCAACGGTTGCGGCAAGTCGAACCTGCTGGAGGCGCTGCGCTGGGCGATGGGCGAGAACCGCCCCACCGCGATGCGCGGCGACGGGATGGAGGACGTGATCTTCGCCGGGGCGGCGAGCCGCCCGGCGCGCAATTTCGCCGAGGTGGTGATCCATCTCGACAATTCCGACCGCCGCGCGCCCGCGGGCTTCAACGATGCCGATCACCTCGAGATCACCCGCCGCATCACCCGTGACGTGGGTTCGGCCTACAAGCTCAACGGCAAGGACGTGCGCGCGCGCGACGTGCAGATGCTGTTCGCCGATGCCTCGACCGGCGCGCATTCGCCGGCGCTCGTCCGGCAGGGGCAGATCGCAGAACTGATCAATGCCCGGCCCAAGGCGCGGCGGCGCATCCTCGAGGAAGCAGCGGGCATTTCCGGCCTCTACCAGCGCCGACACGAGGCCGAGCTCAAGCTGCGCGGAGCCGAAACCAATCTCACCCGCGTCGATGACGTGATCGAGCAACTGGCCCAGCAGCTCGCCCAACTGGCGCGGCAGGCGAAACAGGCGGCGCGCTATCGTCAGATCGGCGAGGAGTTGCGCCACGCCGAGGGGCTTTTGCTCTGGCGGCGCTGGACCGAGGCCGACGAGGCCCGCACGACTGCCGAGGCGGCGCTGCGCGAGTGCACGACCGAGGCCGCCCGCGCCGAAAGGGCGGCGCGTGAGGCCGCCCGCCTGCGCGCCGAGGCCGAAGACGCGCTGCCCGCCCGTCGCGAGGAAGAGGCGATTGCCGGGGCAATCCTGCAGCGGCTCGGGGTGCAGCGCGACGCGATCGCCGAGCAGGAGAAAACCGCGCGCGAGCGGATCGCCACCCTGGAGGCGCGCATCGCGCAGCTTGAGCGGGACATGGAGCGCGAGGCGGGGCTCAACCGCGATGCGCACGACAGCGTCGAGCGGCTCGACTGGGAGGCGGCGGAGCTGGTCAAGGCGTCGGACGGGCACGAGGAGCGCCTTGCCGCGGCGGTGAAAGAGGCTCGCGAGGCGGCCCGTATCCTTGAGACGCGCGAGGCGGACCTGAGCCGCCTGACCGAGGACATGGCCCGCCTGTCGGCCCGGCACCAATCGGCGCAGCGTCTGATCGACGACAACCGCAAGACGCTCAAGCGCAGCGAGGCCGAGGCCGAGCGCGCGCGCACCGCGCAGGAACAGGCCCGCGCGGCAGAGCAGGAGGCCGGGGCCGCCCATGCCGCCGCGCAGGAGGCCGAGGCCGAGGCGGTGGTCCGCGCGCAGGCGGTCGAGGCCGCTCTGGTGGCCGCGGATGAGGCGCGCGCCGACGCGCAGACCCGCGAGGCCGAGGCCCGCGCCGCCCGCTCCGAGGCCGAGGGCGAGCTGGGTGCGCTGCGCGCCGAGGCGGCGGCGCTGGCGCGGCTGGTCGAGCGCGACACCGCCGAGGGCGGGCAGATCATGGATGCCTTGCAGGTGGCACCCGGCTTCGAAAAGGCGCTCGGCGCGGCGTTGGCCGACGATCTGCGCGCGCCCGAGGTGCCGGAGCACGGGCCGTCGGGCTGGCGCGACTTGCCCGGATACCCGGCGTCGCAGCCGCTTCCCGAGGGGGTGACGTCGCTGGGCAATCACGTCACCGTTCCGCCGGTGCTGGCACGGCGCATGGCGCAGATCGGCCTGGTCGAGCCTGAGGATGGTTCTCGCCTGCAAGCGCTGTTGAAGCCGGGTCAGCGTCTGGTGAGCTGCGATGGCGATCTGTGGCGCTGGGACGGGTATCGGACATGGGCCGAGGATGCGCCTTCTGCCGCCGCGCTGCGGCTGGAGCAGCTCAACCGCCTCGAGGAGCTCAAGCAGCAGTTGGAGCGGGCCGAGGCGCGTGCCGACGGGGCGCAGTGTGCACACGAGGCGCTGCGCGCCGAGCTGACCGCGCGCACAGAGGAGGACCGCGCCGCGCGCGAGGCGCGCCGCACCGCCGATGCCGTCGTGACCGAGGCGAGCCGCGCGCTGAGCCGGGCCGAGGCCGACCGCAACCTTGCCGAGTCGCGGCTCGAATCGCTCGGGCTGGCCGCTGCGCGCCACGAGGAAGAGGCACGGGCCGCCCGCGCCGCTCTGGACGAGGCTGAAGAAGCGCTGGCGGAGCTTGGCGACCTGTCGTCCGCGCGGGCCGAACTGGAGGATATCAAGACCACGGTCGAGGCCGCGCGCATCACCATGATGACGCGGCGCACGGCGGCGGACGAGCTGCGCCGCGCGGGCGAGCGGCGCACGGCCCGCCGACAGGAAATCGCCCGCGAGGTGAGCGGCTGGCACCACCGGCTCGAGACCGCCGAGACGCGCGGTGCCGAGCTCGCCGAGCGCAAGGCGGCTTCGGAAGAGGAATTGGCAGAAGCGCAGTCCACTCCCGAGACACTGGCCGCGAAACGCGCCGAGCTGGGCGAGGAGATCACCCGCGCCGAGGCGCGGCGTGCTGCGGCCACGGATGCGCTCTCAACCGCCGAGGCGCGCGCGCGGCAGGCCGCCACGGACGAGCGCGACGCCGAGCGCGCGGCGTCGGAGGCGCGCGAGGCCCGCGCCCGCGCCGAGGCCCGCCGAGACGGCGCGTGCGAGGGCTGCGAGCTGGCCGCCGAGCGGATCATGGAGGCGCAGGGCCTCACCCCCGAGGCTCTGCGCGACACGCTCGATGCCGACCCATCAGCGATGCCGGCGTCCGAGGCGATCGAGGCCGATGTGGCCCGGCTCAGGCGGCAGCGCGACGCGCTCGGGGCGGTCAACCTGCGCGCCGAGGAGGACGCGCGGGAAGTCGAGGCCGAGCACGCCTCGCTGACCGGGGAGAAGGCCGATCTGGAGGAGGCGATCAAGACCCTGCGCAGCGGTATTGCGAGCCTCAACCGCGAGGGGCGCGAGCGCCTCCTGACCGCGTTCGAGCAGGTCAACTCCAATTTCACCCTGCTGTTCCGGCACCTCTTCGGCGGCGGCGAAGCCAACCTCGTGCTGGTCGAGAGCGACGACCCGCTGGAGGCGGGGCTGGAGATCATGTGCCAGCCGCCGGGCAAGAAGCTCTCGACGCTGAGCCTTTTGTCGGGGGGCGAGCAAACGTTGACCGCGCTGGCGCTCATCTTCGCGGTGTTCCTCGCCAATCCCGCCCCGATTTGCGTGCTCGACGAGGTCGATGCGCCCTTGGACGACGCCAACGTCACGCGCTTCTGCGACCTGCTCGACGAGATGTGCCGCCGCACCGAGACGCGCTTTCTCATCATCACGCACCACGCGGTGACGATGAGCCGGATGGATCGGTTGTTCGGTGTGACGATGGCCGAGCAGGGCGTGAGCCAGCTCGTCTCGGTCGATCTCAACAGGGCCGAGGCGATGGTGGCGTGAGCCTTACAGCCATCAACATCAATTTTAACCTTTCCTTCACGCTGCTTACAGACTGTACTGTTTCTGCAGTCCATTGCAGCAGAAGGAGGTGATCAGACTGAATGAAACCAACTTTCGAAAATGGATGGTCTAGCTGGCGGCGGGAACGCTGCTGGTCACGGTCATCCGGCTTTTGACGGGGCTCTGAGCTCCTGAAAAAGAAGACCCTGCGGAGTTGGCGCTCCGCAGGGTCACGTTTTCGGTGCACAGACTGAAAACAACTTTCGAATGGAATGGATATTGCCCATTCCTTGACGAAAAGTAAAGCGCGCGCCGATCAGACGAAAACGCCGCCCCATGGGGCGGCGTTGCCGGATCGCGAACCGTATGGCTGATCAGAAGCCGAGGCCCGCGTACTTGTTCTTGAACTTCGACACGCGTCCGCCGGCGTCGGTGAGGCGGGTGCCGCCGCCCGTCCAGGCCGGGTGCACCGACGGGTCGATGTCGAGCGCGAGCGTCTCGCCCTCGGCCCCGTAGGTAGAGCGCATCTGCACGATGGTGCCATCGGTCAGCTTGACGTCGATGACGTGGTAATCGGGGTGGATGTCTTTTTTCATCGTGCCAGTCCTTACGCCGACTTGCCCTTGAGGGGCTTGTAGGTGGTGTCTTCCGCGATCCGGGCGGATTTGCCCCGGCGCGAGCGCAGATAATAGAGCTTGGCGCGGCGCACGCGGCCACGGCGCACCACTTCGATCTTGTCGATGTTGGTCGAGTAGAGCGGGAACACGCGCTCCACCCCCTCGCCGAATGAAATCTTGCGGACGGTGAACGAGCCGGCGACGCCCTTGCCGTTCTTGCGGCTGATGCAGACGCCTTCGAAGTTCTGCACGCGTGAGCGGGTGCCCTCGGTCACCTTGTAGCCGACGCGGATCGTGTCGCCGGCCTTGAAATCGGGAATTTCCTTCCCGAGCGAGGCGATCTGTTCCGCCTCCAACTGAGCGATAATATCCATCGCTGCATCTCCTGGTTTGCTTGCGGTTTTCCCGCAAAGTGTGTCGCGTCCTTGAGAGCTCTTGGTCTTCTTCCGGGTCCGCGGATGCGCCCGCCAGAGATCAGGCCGTCATTTCGTTTGTCACCGTATCCCGCAGCTACCACGTTCGGCCGAAGAAAGCCGGGCGGAAAGGCCGCTACAGGACGCAGGCCCGCAACCGCCGCGGCGATTCCAGACCCGTGGCGTATAGGCGGGATCGCGGCGGCGATCAAGCCTCGACTTGTCGTCGCTACACGGTGAAGGGCGCGTTCGCGCGATAGCATTTTCGTGTTGCGCCCTGCAATCAAGGCGCGTACCCGCAGGGCAAAATCAATTCCGGAGTGTCAGATGAAGTCGAAAGTTGCAGTGTGTCTCGTTATCCTGGCGCTGGCCGCGGGATGTGGCGGAAACGACAATGTCGTGATCGACGGCAAGGAATACAAGCCCGGCGAGAGCTATACCAAGGATGGGGTGACCTACACCGTTGTTGATCACAGCAAGACCAGGCGTTCGACCGGGGTCGACCAGAATGCGTGGAAGACCCGCGAGACCGTCACATATGGCCAGAATGACTATTTCGTTGCCGTGAACGCGGACAGGACGACGGCCTATGTGCAAGCGGCCAGCCGCGACTTCTCTCATTCCCTGAACGATCTGAGCGCCGCAGTCCGGCAGGCGACCGGCTGCCAGGGGTCGCTGGGGGCCGGGGCGCTCGTCGCGCTCGGCATAGACAACGACACGGATATCAGCCAAATGGGCTCGGCCACCGGCAAGCCGCAGAAGATATGGTCGGTGCCCCTGTCTTGCTAGTCCGGGGTAGTATCCGGGGCAGTCTCGGCGCGGGGATCATCCTGACGGTCGTGGCCTGTGGCGACATTCCCGCCACTACCGAGCGCTCAAGCGCCCCGGCGGCAATCGCGGAGGTGGACTCGCGGGAGAACCGCTTTCCCGGCTATCCGGTCGCGGGGACGACATACCTGTCCTTCAATCGCGCGCATGGGTTCCAAGTGAATTACATTGCGCGCGGGGGCCGGGCGTGGCTCTGGTATCCCGGTAACGACCGCGCGGTTCCCGAGGAGTGGAAAACGGACACCGTCCGCGGCATCCCCGCGGTCTGTTTCCGCCACCCGCATGGCAGCTTCAACCCGGTGACTCGGCGACGGGGCGGTGCCTATGCCTGCCAGCCGCTGGAGTTGTCCCAAAAGACCATCGTCTCAAGCCTCGATGGCGATGCATTCGGCCTGTCCTCGGGGGATGTCCCCTACAGGCGGAGCCGTTGCGCAGCACCGGAGTCCTTCGCCTTCGACCGCGACCGGTTCGGCTGCTGATCCAGGCCGGCGCGTCAGTCGGTGCCCTCCTGCGACCGGTAGGCACGCCACAGATCCGGGCGGCGGTCGGCGGTGACGCGTTCGGACATCTCGCGCCGCCACGCGGCGACCTTGCCGTGATCGCCCGAGGTAAGCACCTCGGGGATGGTACGTCCGCGCCATTCGGCGGGACGCGTGTAGTGGGGATGCTCCAGCAACCCGTCGGAAAAGCTCTCTTCCTCGGTCGAGGTCTCGTTGCCGAGTACGCCGGGCAGAAGCCGCACGCAGGCGTCGATCAGCGCCTGCGCGGCGATCTCTCCGCCGGTCATCACGAAATCGCCGAGGCTGATTTCCTCGATGTCGTAATGGTCTATGACCCGTTGATCCAGGCCCTCGAACCGCCCGCAGATCAGCGTGACCCCGGGGCCCTCTGCCAACTCCCGCGCGCGGGCCTGCGTCAGCGGAGTGCCGCGGGGGCTGAGATAGACGAGGGGGCTGCCATGTGGCGCGCCGGATGTTGCCGCGTCGATGGCGCGGCCCATCACGTCGGCGCGCAGCACCATGCCCGCGCCGCCTCCGGCGGGGGTGTCATCGACATTGCGGTGCCGGCCCTCGCCGAACTCGCGCAGGTCGATCATGTCGAGCGACCACCTCTCCTCGCGCAGGGCGCGGCCCGTGAGGCTCTCGGCCAGAACGCCGGGAAAGGCCTGTGGCAGCAGGGTGATGACCCGGGCGCTCCACGCGCGGGCGAGCGTCGGGTTGGGTGTCAGCAGATCGCGCGGCTGAAGCGAGGGGCGGATTCTTTTGCGACCGTGGGAGCGGGGGGTATCGGTCATGGCGCTCAGAATATCCCGTCGGGCGGGTCGGCGACGATGCGGCCCGCGCCCGGATCGACGGTTGGCACCGCATCGCGGGTGAAGGGCAGAAGCACGGTGCGGCTCTCGCCCGGCACCTCGATCTCAAGGAGATCGGAGGCCCCGTGATTGAGCACGGCGCGCACGCGGCCCAGCAGAGAGCCGCCGCTGTCATGGACAGAAAGACCAATGAGATCAGCGTGATAGAACTCGTCTTCGGGCAGGTCCGGCAGCCGCTCGCGCGGCACGTAGAGGCGCGTTCCGCGCAGGCCTTCGGCCTGCTCGCGTGTTCTCACGCCCGACAGCCGCGCGGTGAGCGCGCCCGAGGTCTGCCCGGTCAGCGTGACCTCGAAGCTCTGCGCGCCGTCCTCCGTGACGAGCGCGCCATAGGCGGCGATATCATCGGGGACTGCGGTGAAGCTCTTGAGGCGCACCTCGCCGCGTGTGCCGAAAGCCCCGGCGATGGCACCGATGCAGACGGTTTCGCTCATCCTTTGGTCCTTTCGCTGCGGCATATCAGCGTGTCTCTTCGTGGCTGAAAGTGGTGAGGCAATCGCGCAGGATCGCCTCATCCACGGGGCTCGTGCGAAAGCGGCACACATCGCGCCGTCCGCGCATCAGCGGCAGAAGATCGGCCTGGAAGTCTGCGAAAAGATATGACAATCCAGAGCCTTACATGCCTTACTCTTCGGCCGGGGCCTCGGCGGCGGCGGCTTTCTCGGCCTTTTCGGTGGCGCGTTCCTGGGCCTTCTTGCCGGGCTGGGCCTTTTTCATGTTGGCGCGCTCGGCCTTTTCGCGAACGCCGGCGGCTTCGAGCATACGGGCGATGCGATCCGTGGGCTGCGCGCCCTTCTCGAGCCAGTGCTGGATGCGCTCGACATCCATCTTCACGCGGTCCTCGCTGTCCTTGGGCAGGAGCGGGTTGTAGGTGCCCAGCTTCTCGATGAAGCGGCCGTCGCGCGGCATGCGGCTGTCGGCGGCGACGATGCGGTAGAAGGGGCGCTTTTTCGAGCCACCACGGGCAAGGCGGATTTTCATAGCCATTTTATTTCTCCTTTAATGGCGGGGGTTTGGCGGGGGGACCCCGCCCTACGATTGATGCTTCTGGTGATGCCGGATCACCTCGGCGATGATGAAGTTGAGGAATTCACGGGCAAATTCCGGGTCGAGGTCGGCGGAGGTCGCCAGGTCTTCGAGCCGCTCGATCTGCGCGGCTTCGCGCGCCGGATCGGACGGGGGAAGGTCGTGTTCGGCCTTTAGCTTGCCCACCGCCTGGGTGTGCTTGAACCGCTCGGCGAGGGTGAAGACGAGGATCGCGTCGAGGCGGTCGATGCTCTCGCGGTGCTCGGCCAGAAGGGCGGCGGCGCGGGTGGCGTCACTGGTCATGGCGGTTCTCCCGGGCGGCGAACATGCGAGGCTGTAGCACGTCGGTATTCTGTCGGTATCGCGTCGGTGCGCGGGTCGGGGTCATGTCAGTCAACGGGCATCCCCTTCGGACGGAACAGCGGGTCGCAGTAATGGTCGATTTCGAGCTCGATCCCGTCGCGGATCTGCCCCGACGCGGCGGCCGGGGGCGCGGGGTGGCGATAGACCGCGTCAGTGCCGTCGATGGTGGCGGCGTCGTGGTCCTTGACGCAGCCGAGACGTTCGGCGAGGCGGATGCTGTCGAGGTTCTTGGGGTCGATATAGCTGACCGCCCCCTCCCAGCCCTGGACTTCGTAGAAATGGCGGCGCACGGCGTGGGTCGCCTCGAGCGCGTAGCCGTGGCCCGCCTTGTCCGGCCAGATGATCCAGGCGATCTCGCGCTCGGGCCATTTGGCGGGGAACCAGCCGCCGGCCATGCCGAGGGTCTCGTCGGTGGCCTTGTCGTGGATCATCCACATGCCGAAGCCGCGGATCGCCCAGTGGCCGATCTCGGCGGCGTAGAGCATCCATGCCTCGTAGCCATTGAGCGGCCCGCCCATGAAGCGCGAGCGGTAGGAGGCGAAGGTCGCCTTGAAATCGGGATAATCCTGCGGCTCGGGCCCGCGCAGTCGCAGGCGGCGCGTCTCCAGCACGGGGATGTCGGGGTGGTGGGTCATGCGTAGGCCTCCACCGAGCCGTCATCGTCGGCATCCAGAGCATCGGGGCCGGGGTGGCGATAGAGGAAATCGCGGCCCATGTGGATGTTGTCGTATTCGCGCTCGAACCACGCACCGAGCCGTTCGGCGAGGGCGATGGAGCGGGTGTTGCCGGGCACGATGTTGGAGGTGAGCGTGGTCAGGCCGAGATCGCCGTAGGCATGGCGGCGGGCGCGGGTTGCGGCCTCGAAGGCGATGCCGCGGCCCTCGTAGCCCGCGAACACCACCCAGCCCAGTTCCGGCTCGGGCCAGCCCTCGGGGTTCCAGATGCCGGTGATGCCGGCGGGCTGGCCGCTCGTCTTGTCCTCTATCGTGAAGTAGCCGTAGCCGTGGATATGCCAGTGGCCGACGTTGAGCGCGAACCAGCGCCACGCATCGCCGCGATCGGACGAGGCACCGAAGCCCGCCGCGCGGTCGCGATCCAGCAGGAAGGCGATCATCGGCTCGATGTCGCGCGGTTCCGGCCCGCGTAAGGTAAGGCGGGGCGTGTCGAGCACGGGGGCGTGGGTGAGGGTCATGGGCGGGCACTTCCCCGGCGGTGTGCCGGTTGCTCGGTCGGATTTGAGTATTTGAAGAACGGTGAAAACATCGGCTTATTTCTTCTTGCCGAAGCCGGAGAGGCCCGGGGGCAGGCCCATGCCGCCGCCGCCCATGCCGCCCATGCCGCCGGGCAGCTTGCCGCCCATGGCGCGGGCGGCCTCTTCCATCGCCTTGGGATCGTTCATGTCGGGCATGCCGCCACCCTTGCCCATCATGCCGCCAAGCGCCTGCTTGAGCATGTTGCGCCCGCCCTTCTTGCCGAGTTTTTTCATCATGTCGGCCATCTGGCGGTGCATCTTCAGCAGTTTGTTGAGGTCCGAGACCTCCTGCCCCGCGCCTGCCGCGATGCGCTTCTTGCGGCTGGCCTGCAGCAGGGCGGGATTGGCGCGTTCCTTTTTGGTCATCGACTGGATCAGGGCGATCTGGCGGGCGATAACCTTGTCGTCGAAGCCCGATTCCTGCACCTGCTTGGCCATCTTGCCCATGCCGGGCATCATGCCCATGAGCCCCTCCATGCCGCCCATCTTCTGCATCTGCTCGAGTTGGCTTCGCAGGTCGTTCATGTTGAACTGACCCTTCTGCATCCGGCGCATCATGCGTTCGGCCTGTTCGGCCTCGAGCGTTTCCTGCGCCTTTTCCACGAGGCTGACGATATCGCCCATGCCGAGGATGCGGCCGGCGATGCGCTCGGCCTCAAAAGTCTCGATGGCGTTCATCTTCTCG
>Ga0209942_1001058_pt1 | contig 15598 bp, 14 predicted proteins | sample SalPonR1_A_D2_MG_FD_185695 | JGI IMG/M metagenome (GOLD analysis project Ga0209942, IMG submission 185695) | Salt pond soil microbial communities from South San Francisco under conditions of wetland restoration - Salt Pond MetaG R1_A_D2_MG... ... | reverse complement strand
CACAGAGAAAGCCAGTCCTAGGGATCTGCCGGGGGTTTCAATTGATTAATGTTTTTTTTGGAGGAAGCCTATATCAAGATATAGGTGAAAGTGGATTAACCATTCAGGAACATTTTTGTAAGATGCTGCCCAAATATAGTCCCTGTCACCCTTTAAAAATATCTACTGATAGTAAACTTTATTCAGTAATGAAAAATGAAGATCTGCTGGTCAATAGTTTTCACCATCAGGCTATTAATGATTTAGGGGAGGGTCTTCAGGAATTTGGAAGTACCAAAGGAGGTGTTATAGAGTTAATAGAACATAAGGATTATCCATTTTTAATGGCAGTACAGTGGCATCCAGAGATGATGGCAGATAAATACCCCAGACAGTTAAAGGTATTTAAACTGCTGATTGAAAACTGCTAAAACAATTATAAAGTGATGAGTAAATAAGGAAAGTATGACCGGCCAAATTGTTCATGAGAGTTAAGAGAAGCAAGTAATTGATTTAACTAAATATTAATTTACTATATCTAAAAGATTGATATAAAAAACGAGGAGGAAAGTAGAGATGTATAAAAAAGGATTAATTATAGTTGTTATCACACTTTTATTGACTATCGCAGTAGGTTCATATGTTTTTGCCCAAGATGATGAGTTGGTTGTTGGTCTTGCTAATGATGCCCTTTATCTTGATCCCCATCAACAAAATGAGACTACTACAAATATGTTATGTAAACACATATATGATTCCCTAGTTAACCATACAGCTGATATGGAAATTGTTCCGTCTTTAGCAAAAAGCTGGGAAAGAAATAGTGATACTGAATGGGTATTTTATTTAGAAGAGGGAGTGAAATTTCATAATGGTAATGAATTTACAGCTTCCGACTTCAAGTATTCAGTTGATAGGATTAGAGATACTATTATTGCAAGCCATGTAGCAAATATAGAAGAAGTTACGGTAGTAGATGATTATACATTAAAAATAGAAACAGTTAAACCCTATGCTGTATTACTCAGAGATTTACAAAAAATAATGATTGTAGATGAAGATTATGCAGAAAAAGTTGGCGACGAAAAGTTAAACATGGAACCGGTCGGTACAGGTCCTTACGAACTTGTAGAATGGATTAAATCAGATCATATAACTATGGTATCTAATGAAGATTACTGGAATGGAGCGCCTGAAATTAAAAAGGTTACTTTTAGACCTATAACAAATAATGCAACCAGAACAGCTGCTCTTTTAAGTGGAGATGTTGACTTTATTAATGATGTATCTGTTAGGGATGCAGAAAGAATTGCCAGCAATGATGATTTAACTCTAATTGAAAAACCGAGTTTAAGATTAATATATCTTCATGTTGATGGCTGGAGAGAAAAGTCACCTACGATAGATTTAGAAAGTAATCCAATGCAGGATCTTCGAGTAAGGCAGGCTATTTATTACGGTATTAATGTGGATGAGATTGTTGAATTTACGATGAATGGTCATGCATATCCCGCTGATCAATATGTGCCTTCTACCCTCTTAGGCTATGTAGATGGTATAGAAAGATATCACCATGATCCCGAGAAAGCAAAAGAACTATTAGCAGAAGCAGGTTATCCAGATGGATTTACTGTTACCCTGGATGCACCAAATGATAGATATGTAAATGATGCTGAAGTAGCCCAGGCTATTGCAAGTCAGCTTTCCAAAATAGGTATTAATGTTGAACTTAATCTAATGCCTAAATCTGTCTTCTTTGATTATGTCAGACCAGGTGACAAATCAAGTCTTGTCATGTCTGGATGGTCTGCAACTACAGGTGACAGTGGTAGAATGTATGAAGTATTTTTGGTAACCAGAGATAAATATGAAGGATTAGGTGGCTCTAATAGAGGTCATTATACAAATGATGATTTTGATCAGGCAGTTATTGCTTCCAATAATACTGCTTCTCTTAAAGAAAGAGATCAACATTTACAGGAAGCCACCCAGATTGCTTTTGATGATCTAGCTCTAATCCCATTATATTATCAAGAAGATCTATTGGCTAAAAAATCATTTGTTGAATTTACACCCCGAGTTGATAATTCTGTATTTGCTTTTGAAATGAGTATCAATAAATAGACTAATCAATGGGGGAGGGCAACCTCCCTCTTTTAATTTTAGCTCATTATTTATTAGTTTTGCTGAACTTATAATAATAGTTATATATATATCGCCATAAATTCTTAATTTTATAGTAAGTTGTTTAATCATTATAAATTTATATAATGATATTTAAAAGACATTTATTTAACTACAATTTAAAAGAAGATTGGGCAAGGACGGCGGAGTGATCCCGCTTCCTATGAGATTCAAGAAGGGAGGATAGGGTAAATGTTCAAATATGTTACAAAACGTGTATATCAAATGATCTTAGTATTATTTGTTGTATCAATTATTGTATTTTTTGTGATGAGTTTCACTGGTGATCCGGTGTTAATGATGGTTACCCCGGATGCCACTCAGGCTCAAATAGATAGGGCTAGAATGGAACTGGGATTGGATAAACCTTTAATAACTCAGTACTTCATTTTTGTTAAGAATATATTGAGAGGGGATTTTGGTAAGTCCTATGTTTTTAAGCAATCTGCCATAAAGTTAATAATAGAGAGAATGCCAGCAACCTTAGAACTTGTATTTGTCTCAGTTTTGCTCTCGATTATTGTAGCTATACCACTTGGTGTTTTTGCAGGTGCCTTTCCTAATAAGAAGAGCAGTAAAACCATTATGCTTGGTTCTCTCCTCGGTATTTCACTACCTAACTTCTGGGTGGGGATGATGTTAATATTTGTTTTTGCGGTTCATTTTAGGGTGATGCCCTCCTCAGGTAGAGGTGAGGTAGTCAACTTTTTAGGTATGAGGATAAGTATATTTACCGCTGATGGATTTAAACATATTATACTACCGGCTGTGATGCTTTCAATTCAGAGTTTAGCTATTCTTTTAAGATTGACAAGAGCTGGTATGATGGAAGTTATGAAACAAGATTATATAAAGTTTGCTTGTTCTAAAGGAGTACTGCAGAATTCTTTATTATTTCAACATGCTTTAAAAAATGCACTTATTCCTGTTATTACCGTTTTTGGTATTCAAATTGGTAAAATAATTGCTTTTGCAACTGTAACGGAGACCATATTTTCCTGGCCTGGTATGGGTAAATTGTTGATAGATTCTATCAACAGGTCTGATAGACCGGTTATGGTTGCTTATTTAATGATTGTTGCTTTTATATTTGTTTTACTAAATTTTATTGTAGATATTGTGTATACGAGTATAGACCCTCGTATTGATTTGAGGTGATATTAATGGCTGAAACAAATAAAATAGACAAAGATATAGAGATTAAAAAGAAAAATAGATTAAAAGAATTTATGGAATCGGAATTTTTCTTTAATTATAAGCGGAATATACCGGCAATTATTGGAACTATAATAATTATAATATTTTTATTGATGGCAACTATTGGTCCCTTGTTGGTTACACAAAACCCCTATAATTTAAGTGAAATACAGCTAATGGATGCCTATAAACCACCTGCCTGGGTAGATGGAGGAGAATTGAAGTTCCCCCTCGGAACTGATTCACAGGGCAGGGATATATTAAGCAGTGTTGTTTATGGAAGCAGAATTTCTTTATTTATCGGTTTAACTGGTATGATATTATCAGCTTTTATTGGTACAGTACTTGGCTTGGCTGCAGGTTATTTCGGCGGCATAATAGACTCCTTTATTATGAGAATTGCTGATATACAGTTATCCTTTCCGGCAACTCTAATTGCTCTTTTTATTATGTCTATTGCAGGACGTGGTATAGATAACTTATTGATTGCTCTAACCCTGGTTGGATGGGTCATATATGCGCGTACTGTTAGAGGAGCCACACTTTCTGAGAAAAAAAAGGAATATGTTGAAGCTGGAAAAGTGATTGGATTACCCAGCCGAAAAATAATTACCAGGCATATTTTTCCTAATGTTATGACCTCTATGATCGTAATTGCAACTATCCAGGTTGGTACCTTTATTTTAACTGAAGCCACCTTGAGCTTTTTGGGGGTAGGTGTACCAGTAACCAGGCCTTCACTCGGTCTTTTAGTTAAAAATGGCTTTGATGTCTTATTTAGTGGTTTATGGTGGGCATCAACTTTTCCCGGTTTATTTATCATGTTGTTAGTTTTTGGAATTAATATGCTGGGTGACTTTCTGAGAGATGAATTAAATCCCAGGTTAAAATAGATTGAGGTGAATTAGATGGTAGAAAAATTATTAGAAGTAAAAGACCTAAAAACACACTTTCATACATTCAAAGGAATTGTAAAGGCAGTGGATGGTGTTAGTTTTAAACTCAACAAAGGAGAGATTCTGGGAATTGTAGGAGAATCAGGCGGAGGAAAATCTGTAACAGGCTTTTCCATTTTGAAATTGATAGAAGATCCCGGGAAAATAGAAAATGGAGAAATTATATTTAATGGTGAGAATCTAGTTAATAAAAGTGAGAGAGAGATGAAGGAAATCAGGGGTAGTAAGATTTCTATGATTTTTCAAGATCCCATGACTTCATTGAACCCGTTATATACAATACAACAGCAAATAGAAGAGGTATTAAAACTTCATACTGATATGAATGCGAAACAGCGCAAACAGCGCTGTATTAATCTACTTGATGATGTCGGTATTCCTCAACCAGAAGCACGCCTTAAAAGTTACCCTCATCAATTTAGCGGCGGTATGAGACAGAGGGCTATAATAGCAGCAGCTTTAGCTGCAGAGCCAGAATTAATAATAGCTGATGAACCGACAACAGCTCTAGATGTAACAATACAGGCCCAAATATTAAGACTGATGAAAAAGCTTGTAAAGGAAAAAAATACTTCTCTGCTTTTAATTACCCATGATCTAGCAGTTGTGGCTGAAATGGTCGATAGGGCGATAGTATTGTACTGTGGACAGGTTATGGAGACAGGTAAAATTGATGATTTAATCCATCAACCAATTCATCCATATACTTACGGTTTATTGAACTCGATACCCAGATTGGATGATCAAAAGAAGCGCTTATCCCAAATAGAAGGTATGGTACCCAACATGTTTGAATTACCAGAAGGGTGTAACTATTCTCCACGCTGTGATTATTGTCAGGAGCGCTGTTTGCAAGAAGAGCCAAAAATAAGAGAAATTCATGAGGGTCACAGGGTTTCCTGTCACTATCCTCTGAGCAGGGAGGGATAGCCATGAATAATTTATTAAAGGTTAAAAATTTAAAACAAAAATTTGACCTACACTCAGACTTTCTTGATAAAATAAAATTCAAAAACGGTAAACTTAGCTTTGTAAATAAAATGGTAAAAGCAGTTAATGGTGTTGATTTTTCCATAAAAAAAGGTGAGGTTTTTGGACTGGTCGGTGAAAGCGGTTGTGGTAAATCAACTACCGCTAAAACAATTATTAAGCTATATGAACCAGCCTCTGGGAAAATAATATTTAATGGGGAAGATATCAGTAACTATAACTATAAGGAAATGTTACCAGTTAGAAGAAATATTCAGATGATATTTCAGGATCCTTATGCTTCTTTAAATCCTAGACAGAGGTTACAGGATATCATTATGGAACCGATGTTGTTTCATAATATTGTGTCTGGCCGGAAAGAAGCCTATGCAAAAATGCTTGATATTATTGAAAAAGTAGGGTTACGGCGCGAACATGCCTACAGATTTCCCCATCAATTTAGCGGAGGTCAAAGACAGAGAATAGGAATTGCCCGTTCTTTAGCTGTTGAACCAGAATTTATTATTGCCGATGAACCGGTTTCAGCTCTGGATGTTTCCATCCAAGCCCAAATCTTAAATATTTTGATGGATTTAAAAGAAGAATTTAATTTTTCCTATCTTTTCATTGCTCATGACCTGTCTGTTGTAAAACATATAAGTGATAGGTTGGGAGTTATGTATTTGGGTTTTTTGGTGGAAAAAGGGAATAAGAAAAAAATATTTAGTAATCCTCAACATCCTTATACAAAGGCACTATTTTCTGCAGTTCCAACCATTGATGGAGCCAATCTTGATGAAATAATTGAGTTAGAAGGGCAGGTTCCTGATCCCGTTAATTTACCACAGGGCTGCTGTTTTCACAGTAGGTGTCCTTACAGGATGCCGATATGTGAAGAAGAAAGGCCTGAATTAGTTGAGTTAGAAGAAGATCATATGGTGGCCTGTCATCTTTTATGATAGATGATAAATATACAAATAATAAACTAAAATATGATTAATATTAGAAATGGGAAGTGAAAAATGGATAATTACAAAGATAATATTCAGAAAAGCATTGATAAAATTAAAGCTGATTTAATTAAATTGAGTAATGATATTCATTCTAATCCTGAACTGTGTTTTGAAGAATTTAAGGCAGTGAAATGGTTGAAAGAAATATTGAAAGAACATGGTTTTAAGATAGAGGATAATTCCGGTGGATTAGAGACAGCTTTTAAGGCGAGTTTTAAAGGCAAAAAGCCTGGTCCACGGGTTGCATTTTTAGCTGAATATGATGCTCTCCGCGGTAAGGGTCATGCCTGCGGACATAATATTATAGCAACAAGTGCTGTCGGGGCAGCTATCGGTTTAAGTAAGATGATTAAGGACATAGCAGGAGAGGTTATACTGCTTGGTACACCAGCTGAAGAAGGGGGAGGAGGAAAAATTATCCTCTTAGAAGAGGGTGAATTTGAGGATGTAGATTATGCCCTTATGATTCATCCCGGTTCTATTAACTTAATTGGACGGGGAGGATTAGCAGCTAGCAAGCTAGTAATTGAATTTAAGGGGGAAGCAGCTCATTCATCAAGTCCAGGGGATGGTATAAATGCCCTGAAGGCTTTGTTAGAAGTTTTTAGAGGTATTGATACCTTGCGTTCCGATTTTGCTAAAAGTACCCGGGTAAATGGGATTATTACAGAGGGAGGCGAGGCTTCCAATATTATTCCGGATTTTGCAGCCGCTGAATTTACTGTAAGAGCAACTACTCGTGATGATTTAGAGGAGGTAATAAAAAAGATTATAACCGTAACTGAAGCTGCTCGTATCCTCACAGGAGCAGTACCTGAGGTCAAAGAGGGTATTATTTATGCAGAGAGATACCCCAACATGAAGATGGCAGAACAATTCAAAACGAATATGGAAAAATTACATGAAAAAATGAACTATCCTGATCCAGATATGAACCTGGGATCATCAGATATCGGTAATGTTACAATAAAACTGCCAGCCATTCACTCCTATTTAAAGATCGTTGAAGAGAATGTTCCAGCCCATACAGAAAAATTTGCAGAGGCTGCCATAGCACCCCGGGCTGAAGAAGTAATAATAAAGGCAGCCAAGGGTTTAGCTATGACCGGTTATGATATTTTAACAAAACCAGAATTAAGAGAAGCGATTAATAATGAGTTTAATAATATAAGGTAATTCTTATAGAGATTTAAAAGAGACATGAAGTCTTTATATAAGGTTTTTAAAGTTGGTTTTTCAATTTATATATAAGCATATTTGATGAGGAGGAATTTCGATGAAATTTGATTTAGATGAGTATTTATCTGATCTTGAAACAATAGTCAACATAGATAGTGGAAGTAATGATATTAAAGGAATTAGCAGGGTAGCCGATTTTTTTGAAGAGAAATATAAAAATATAGATTTTAAGGTTAAGAAGCACTTTGTTGGCAATGATTCAGATACAGGCTGCAGTCTTGAGATCACCAATACAAATTCAAAAGAATATGATGTACTGCTCATTGGGCATATGGATACGGTTTTTCCTAAAGGAACAGCTGCAGAAAGGCCTTTTTCTATTAAAGGTAGACGGGCCTATGGACCTGGTGTGATTGATATGAAATCAGGTTTGCTATTGATATATTATATAATCAAAGCTGTAGAGAGTGAAGTTACTGAAGATCCTTTATCTATATGTGTAGTTTTAAATGGTGATGAAGAGATAGGTTCTAAAAATTCCAGAACTTTGATAAAGAAAAAGGCTGAAAATAGTAAAGTTAGCCTTGTCTTTGAACCTGGTCGAGCCAATGGGGATTGTGTCCTGGAACGCAAAGGTATTTCAGGCTATAATCTGAAGTTTATAGGCAGGGCAGCCCATGCAGGTGTTGAACCTGAAAAAGGGATCAATGCAGTTGTGGAGTTGGGTAACTGGATACTAGAATTAGATAAACTTAATAATTATGAGATAGGTACAAGTGTAAGTCTTAATTTAATAGAAGGTGGAACTGCTTCTAATGTTATACCTGCAGAAGCAACCGCCAGCCTTGATCTTAGGTTCAAAAGTAAAGAAGAGAGAAAAAAGGTTGAAGATAAGCTCGAGGAACTTCAAAACAATCCTTTTGTAGATGGTATTAAGACAGAAGTTGTACACCGGGGAATGAGGCCTGTTATGAATCCCTCTCAAAAAACTATGAGATTATGGGAGAGGGTTGATAAGATAGCTCAAAAACATGGCATGAATATAAACTGGCAGGCAACCGGTGGTGGCTCAGATGCTAACTTTACTGCTAATCAAGGTGTACCATCTATTGATGGCTTGGGACCAGCCGGTGGTGAAGCCCATAGTGTAGATGAATATTTAGAATTAGATACAATTGAGTCTAGATTTAAATTAGCGGTAGATTTACTGTTGTCTTTAAAAGGTAATCCTCTCTAATAATGATTTAAACTTATTTTAATATAAATCTGTATTTGATTATCACATCTTAATTTATAATTCTTCTAGTTAAAAGTATAACAACTTTTTATTGATTGGGAGATGAAATTAATGGACAATAGAGTTAGAGATAAGAGTTTAAACAAAAAAATCTGTACAGCAGATCAAGCGGCAGATTTAATAAAGGATTCGATGACGATAGGTTGTAGCGGTTTCACTCCTTCGGGATATCCCAAAGCTGTTCCCGCTGCTTTAGCTGAAAGAATCAAAAGTTCGGGTCAGGATTGTAATATAACTTTATTAACAGGGGCCTCTGTTGGTTGTGAATTAGATGGACAACTGGCAAAAGCAGGTATTATTAAAAGAAGATTTCCCTATCAGTCTGATGCTAATTTACGTACGGGAATTAACAGCGGTTATACTGCCTATAAAGATATACACCTCAGTCACTTTCCTCAAGAAATAAGATATGGTTATTACGGTACAATAGATTATGCTATTATTGAAGCTGCTCAAATAACTAAAGAAGGGAATATAATACCAACTACTTCTGTTGGCATCTCACCAACTTTAGCATCAGAGGCCGAAAATATTATCGTTGAAATTAATATGAATAAACCAGTTGAGCTAAAAGGATATCATGATATTTATCAACCTGAAGATCCTCCACATAGAAAACCCCTTCCTCTTTATAAGGTTCATGATAGAATAGGTAATCATTATATAGAAGTTGCAGATGATAAAATTGCAGCAATTGTGATAACTGATCAAAAAGATGATATCTGTTTATCGGTTTTTCAAAACGAAACAAGCCAATATATAGCAGATAATATTATCGATTTTTTTAGTAAAGAAGTTAAAAAAAATAATCTTCCTAAAAATTTATTACCACTTCAGTCCGGGGTAGGTTCAATTGCCAATGCTGTATTATCTGGTCTTAAGAATTCTTTTTTTGGCAAGCTTTCTTTTTACTCCGAAGTTATCCAGGACGCCGTTTTTGATTTGATCGACTGTGGTAAGATTAAAATAGCATCGGGAACTTCAATCACCCTCTCACCGGATGCTTATCAAAATTTTATTGAAAAAATAGATTACTACAAAGACAAGATAATATTAAGGCCTCAGGAGATCAGTAATAGTCCAGAGATTATTCGTAGATTGGGTAGTATTGCTATCAATACTGCTTTAGAAATTGATATTTATGGTAATGTAAATTCAACACATTTAATGGGTACAAATATGGTTAATGGGATAGGGGGTTCTGGTGATTTTACCCGTAATGCTTATTTGAGTATTTTTGTTACCCCTTCTACTGCTAAAGATGGTCATATTTCAACAATAGTACCGATGGTTTCCCATACAGATCATACTGAACATGATGTTGATCTGATAGTTACAGAACAGGGGAAAGCAGATTTAAGGGGACTATCTCCTAGAGAAAGGGCGCTTGAAATAATAAATAATTGTGCACATCCTAATTATAGAAAAAAGCTTAAAGAATATTACAATAAAGCAAAAAGAAAAGGGGGTCATACCCCTCATAATTTAGAGGATGCTTTTAGCTGGCATCAAAGTTTTTTAGATAAAAAAACAATGCATGATATTTAAAAGTTTTAAGTAAAAAATAAAGTTGATCTGCTGGAGGGAGAGCCAAGTTGAACTTATTAAATAAAATTGTTAATTCTAAAAATAAAGAATTAATAAATCTAAGGCGAAAATTTCATAAACATCCGGAAAGAGGTTGGTTAGAGCTTTATACAACAGTAGAAATTATTAAGTATCTAGATAATCTTGCTTATGATTTAAAATATGGCAAACAGATTCTTAAAGAATCCTCACGACAGGGATTACCCACTGACTTAGAGTTTAAAAAAGCCAGGGAAAGGGCCTATAAATGGGGAGCTGATTCTACACTCTTAGATGAAATAAAAGATGGTTTTACGGGGGCTGTCGCCATTATCAATTCTAATAAGCCAGGCCCAACTACGGCTTTAAGATTTGATATTGATGCTATTGGTGCTCAGGAAGATTGTTCAGATGAGCACAGACCAAACAGAGAGAATTTTAATTCTATCAATCCTAATGCAGTACATAGCTGTGGCCATGATGGACATATAGCAATTGGCTTAGGCCTGGCTAAATGTGTAAAAAAACTTTTTTTACAAAATAGATTACGTGGTAAAGTAATATTCATATTTCAACCAGCTGAAGAAGGTGTGCGAGGAGCCAGGGCAATGGCAGATACAGATTTATTAGAAGCGGTTGATTATTTTTTATCTGGTCATATTGGTTTTAAATCAGATACGACAGGGCAGATAATATGTGGGATTACTAATTCTTTATATACGAAAAAATTCGATATTAGTATTAAGGGTAAGTCTTCCCATGCAGGAGCTGCACCTCAAGAGGGACAAAATGCTTTATTAGCAGCAGTTAATGCTGTTTCAGCATTATATTCCCTGACTCAACATGGTAGTGGTATGTCACGGCTTAATGTGGGTAAATTGAAGGCAGGTACTTATAGAAACCTAGTCCCTGAAAATGCAGAAATTGAAATGGAAATACGCGGTGAAAACGATGAAGTAATTTCATATTTGTTTAAGAAGGTTAAGGATGTTTTTAACGGTATTGAAGATATGTTCAATGTTTCAGTAAAGATTAAAATTGTGGGAGAAGCAACTGCTGTCAAAAGTGATCAAAAATTAATTGATATAGTGAAAAAATCAGCTAAAAACGTTAAAGATATAAAACATATAATAAAAGAGGACAGCCTGGGAGGTTCAGAAGATGTTAGTTTGTTAATGGAAAAGGTACAAACTCAGGGTGGTCAGGCCTGTTATTTAATGTTTGGTAGTGATCTTAAAGCAGGACACCATAGCAGTAATTTTGATTTTGATGAAAAAGTATTAAGTACTGCGGTTCAGCTTTATTTAGAAAGTCTTAAAAATTTGGGTAATATTGATTTATAGATATATTCAATTATAGTTCTTATTTATTATGCTCAATTATTGTTTTTTAAAATTCTAATCCTTATATCATATAACTCCATAATTTTATTTTGGCCGATGTTTTCTACTATTTTTTTTGAAATCATATTTTTATTTATTAATTGTAATATATTAATCATTTCCCGAGCATAAACTTCATTTTTTGTAAGAATTATTCTGTATCTATTATTTAAAATTTTTTGTAATAATTCTTCTTTGAATTTATTAATATTAATATTTAGATGACGTGAAATATCATAGTTTAAACTCAAAAATAAGTTTTTAAAAAAATTACTGTACTCACTTTCTGTTATTAATTGTAAATTAAATTTAAATAACATTCTAAAAATATCATAAATGTCATTATTGCTATCGGCAACTAGTTTTTTGATATAAGAGTATGATTGTTTGATAAATATAGTATCAATTATATAAAAATATATATCTTGTTTATCCTCAAAATATTGATAAAAACTTCCTCTCGAAATATTAGCATTCTGAACTATTTTATTTATTGAAGCCTCGGTATAAATCCTATTTGAGAATTCTTTTAAGGCTGACTGCATAATTTTTTTTCTTTTATTTTGATTGATATTAAAAAATAATTCTTTAGGCATTTTAGACCCTCCTCAGTAAATGTATATCATAATGACAAGTTGTCATTATGATATACATTATAAATGATCCCTTACGATATGTCAAAAAAATATTTAAAGAACAAAGAATATAATATTGATAAGTGACAACGCGTCATATATAATTAATAAATAATGACAGCTTATCATAATAGTGGAAATGTATTTTAAAAGAAAGGGGTGAAGGCCATATGTCAAAAAACAGAAATGTATATCGATTACCTTCAATCGTATTATTCATAATAGGAATAACAGATATTTTGAGAGGTTATATGCATACTTTTAATATTAATTGGGCTGCAAATAACATTGCAAGGTTGAATCTATCTTTTGCTGCTCAGGATCAATTATTTTTACTGGCAGTTTTTGGTATATCAAATTATCTTACAGGATTTCTATTTATTCTGATCAGTAAAAAGGCTGAGAAATTATCTCCGTATGTGTTAGTATTAATTCCCACTACATATCTTTTGGGTATAATTGCCATGAATGTGGTAGGTATCGATAAGGTTTCTGATTTTAATGGTAAATATTTTATGATTGTTTATTTGGGAATTTGTACAATAACTTTTATTATATTTGCTTATAGAAAATATAAAAAAATAATACATAAGTAAATATAAGTATAACTGAAAATATCAATTGTTTAATTAGAGGATAAAAAGAGGTTCAAAAAGTTTACAAAAGGAAATATTAATCTTTATAAGGAATAATGTAAATATATTTAGATATACGGTTTGAAACATAAAAAAAATGAGTTAGCTTTTTAAAAAAATAAGTTAAGGAAAGTTTGTTTACTTAAAAACTCTGGTTTAATCACAATATTGTGTTTATTCGTTATTTCTAAGATGAATTTAGATAAAAATGAATAAACATCAAAAAAGAATTAAAAGATATTTTTCTTATTGTGAGGAAGTTGCCCTCTACAAAAGCCTGACAGAAAAACATTAATTCAGCATATTGATATTTTTTGATAACTATGATATATTGATAATACAAAAATATAAAGTTCCTAAGAACGAAAAAGGTTAACTACATTGAAAGATGGAGGTCACAAAGCTGAAGGGACCTAAGATCAGAAATGATTATGGTCGCCCGGCTGCCGAAGCAGGAACAGGATTCAACTTTTGTCTCTTGTTCAATGCAAGGGGCATTTTTATTTATTCTGTTCCTCCAGTAGGGTAAATCCATTGAGAGGTGGAGACACAAAACCACGGGTCTGGGTGAATAATCCTGATAGCCGGGTTACAAAGGAGGGAAAAAATGTTAAAAAGATCAATGGTAATATTAATGGTGGTTATATTATTAATTTCCTTTTCAGCAGTGGTCTTAGCAGAAGAAAATTTAGCAGACAAGGCAAAAGCAGATATCGAGATTAACATCTATAGAGGTAGTGGAGAAATACTTTTTGTAGATGCTACAAACGCAGCTGAACCAAATGAAAACGCAGCTGAACAGGCAAGAGACCATCCGAAAAATCCAATTGTTGTAGCAGGAAATTAATATATGTAATTTTTATTAGTACTTATACTCAAATCACATCACAATCAAGAAAAGAATCTTGTGATTTGAGTATAAGTGTTTTTTTAAATATCATGATTTCTTTGTTGGTATATTTTTTCTGCTTTAAAAAATGCATCTACAACATCTGGACAGAACTGCTTGCCTTTTTCTGATTTAATCTCAGCTAAGGCAGCCTCACGGGTTAAAGCTTTTTGATAAGGACGTTCATAGATCATGGCATCATAAGCATCAACAACACTCAGAATTCTTGCCTCTATTAATATTTGATTTCCTTTAAGTCCCTGGGGATAGCCTTTTCCATTATAACGCTCATGGTGTTGATAAATTATCTCGGCTATTTTATCAAAGTATTCGGAGTTAAAGTTGTCTAATATGATTTCTTTACCCCACTCTGTATGTTTTTTCATTATTTTCCATTCTTCTTTAGTTAATTTTGCAGGCTTTTGTAATAATGTGGCGGGAACTTTAACCTTTCCTATATCATGTAGAAAAGATGCAAAACCTAAGTTAAATATCCTTTTTTCTTCAAGGCCCATCTCTTCAGCAGTTAATCTGCTTAATTTTTGCAGTCTATTACAGTGTTGATTAGTTTCATGATCTGTTTCTGCAATTTTATTATTTAAAGCAAGTAGTTCATTTATTCGTTTTTGTTCACTGGCAAAGATAGGATTTGAGGTTATATATAAGAGTGTTACCTCTGTTAGTGTTTTAAAGTATTTTTCTTCTTTTCCGCATCTAGCGGTTATGGAATCACCTGCATTTAATATTTTTTCACCTTCTGCATATGAGATTTTTCCATCCAATATATAAAACAATTCGAAATTACCGGGTCCTCCCCCTCGAATTTGGAAGCTCTTTTCTGCAATTATATTTTGTTTTATTATTTCCAGATTATTATTTTTAGCAATCAAATAGAGTTGAGTTGATTTCTTTTTGACATTATTGAGATATTTACCACTTTTATTAATTATTATATTATCAGGGTGAATATTAAATTTAGAGGCTAAATCATTACAATTATTCTCATTTAATTTATCGACAAGTTTAGATAATAACTGATCAAAATTATCACCATCTCGGGGCCATTCAACTTCCGATTTGTTAATTTTTAAAACAATGTTCTTATCCACAAATATATCTGAAAGATTTGTATATTTATTAAGAACTTTTTTAAAAAATTTTTGTCCTTCAACTACACTGCCTGGAGCAAATATTATTATTTTGTCTTTCTCAAAATTAAATAGTCTGACTTTTTTGGGCTTATTTTCAATAATAAAACTTAAAATTTCCTTGCTAATTTCTAGATAAGTTGAATAATTAGTTTCAATATCGTCAAATTCCAAAGAAAACAAGGTTAAACTAAAAGAATTATACTCATTGTTATCTTTATGAATTATATGCTTTATTTTTTCATATAGACTGTACATATTATTAATAGATGTTTCTATATCTTTAGGGTTATTATTTGTATTCATAAGTTATTATCTCCCTTAAGTTAATTATTTTAAATTATCTAATAGAGTTATTGATGAAAGCAATTTTAACAACATTATTATATAATATTTTATCCAATAGAACAAACTATTATTATAATAAATCTTATTTTTATTAATTGCAAGGTTTACTGCACGGTTTTTTGTTTAGACTTATATGTTTTATGTTTTAAGATTCTTCCCTTTTAAAAGGGAAGAAATTTTTTGAACTTGTACCTTCTATATTTTATTAAGTTGGACATACT
>Ga0209942_1001057_pt1 | contig 15604 bp, 16 predicted proteins | sample SalPonR1_A_D2_MG_FD_185695 | JGI IMG/M metagenome (GOLD analysis project Ga0209942, IMG submission 185695) | Salt pond soil microbial communities from South San Francisco under conditions of wetland restoration - Salt Pond MetaG R1_A_D2_MG... ... | reverse complement strand
CTAATTCGACGCGAGGGTCAGGGCGCATGCGTCGGTGATCAACTCCGGCCGCGTCTTGCAAAGGCCGCGCGCGACCTCGTATGCCGCAAGCACCTTGGGGATATAATCGCGCGTCTCGGCAAAGGGCGGCACGCCTGCATGCGATTTCACCGCGTTCTCGCCCGCATTGTAACCTGCAAGTGCGAGCAGAACGTCACCCCCGAATTCCCCGATCAGCCAGTCGAGATAGGCAACCCCGCCCCTGATGTTGTCTCGGGCCTCGAACACATCGGCAACGTCAAACCGGGCCGCGGTGGCGGGCATGAGCTGCATGAGGCCCTGCGCGCCCGCGCTGCTGACGGCCTCAGGCGCGCCCGACGATTCAACCGCGATCACCGCAAGGACAAGCGCCGGCGAGACGCGGGTGCCAATGGTCGCGCGCAGGATATGCGCACCGTTCTCGCGCGCCACCTGTTGGAGTGCCTGCAGCCGTGGAGCGGCAATCCCTTTGCCCTCTGGCGGGCGAGACAGGTTTTTGGTGGCCGCCGCGAGACGCGTTGCGGCGTCGGTGTCGATCTGCCACGGGACCGCCTCCCAGAACCAGGCGTGACGCGCCTGTTGAGGATGCGCATCCGCCGTGGGGGCGGGCCGGGGCGCACCCGCGTTATCCTCGGGTGTAATCTGTACGAGCGGTTTGCGCCGCTCGCCCGGCTTCGGGGCCTTCTCGCGCTTGAAAGTGAAGTCCGGAAAAGCAGGCGCATCCTCGGCCTGTACGGCATGCGCCGCAAAAAGGCATGTAGCCAGCACCATAAGGATCAGGTTTTTCATCTGGGCTCTGCTCTGCCTCTGATTGATTGGTGAAAGGATCGCAAAAATCACCGCGCGACGCCAGCATTGTCTTCGATTGATCAAAGCCTTTTGGCGATTTGACGCCACAATCTGCAGCTTTAACGTGTAATCCCCCCGTGGATTAGATTTTTATCTGTTTATTTACAGAGTGTTGCGGAAATTCTAGTGAAAATCTTAAACTTCACGAAAAAGGCTTTAATGCCGCCAAAATCCCGCCTGATTTGCTTGGCTATATGCAATCACACCACGACGGCAGCGGGCCATTAAAAATGAACGGGTCCAAAACCGGGGTGGATGTGAAAACTGAGCAAATGATCCTTTGGAGGGACCAAAATGAACACCTTTATCCAGAACTTCCTGAAAGACGAAGACGGCGCCGTTACGGTTGACTGGGTCGTGCTGACCGCAGCAGTCGTGGGCCTCGGCATCGCCGGCGTGACCGCAGTGAACACCGGCATCGGCGATCTCGCCGAGTCGATCGGCGACGAAGTCGGCGGCATCACCGTTGACGCCCCTGAGACCCTCGGAGCGCGGCTGACTGATGCCGGCGGCGGCGAATAATAGACTACTGGTATCCGGACAATCACCGATCCGCGTGACACGTCACGGGTGACCACAGTCTGACACGACCAAAGATGACCGCAGGTGCCCTTGGCCCCTGCGGTCATTTGCATTGGGTGCGTACTGTTCGGCACGATAAGGCCAACGCACTTCCCTCATTTCGCCACATTGGGACGTTAGCAACAGTGACTTAGGGCACGCTGTAAGGGCATGCGCTTCTTATATTCGAGAGGGATACACCATGCGTATGGTATTCGGATTGGTACTGGTTCTGGGCCTCGGGCTCGCGGGCTTTGCCGCATACATGGCGAAAACCTATATCGACGGGTATCAGCGACAGCTGGCGATCGAACGGCAGCAGCGCGCGCCCAATATCGAAACGGTCGATGTCTATGTCGCCGCGCGCCCGCTCGCCTTTGGCGAAGCCTTGCGCGAAAAGGATGTGCGCATCGTCGCATATCCCAAGACCGCCCTGCCAGAGGGCGTTTTCACCAAACCCGAGCAATTGTTCGTCCCCGGTGCCGGGATGGAACGCGAGGTCTTGCGCAGCATGATCGCGCGCGAAGTGATCCTGCCGATGAAGGTGACCAAACCCGGCCAGGACGCCGGTATCACCTCACGTCTCGACGCGGGCATGCGCGCCTTCGCCATCAAGGTCGATGCAACAAGCGGCGTGTCAGGCTTTCTGCGACCAGGGGACCTGGTAGACGTTTACTGGACCGGTTCGATTGGCAAGGGAAATGTGCGCACGGAAGGGGATTCCTCGGGTGAGGTGACCAAGCTGATCGAGACCCGAATGAAGATCATCGCCGTGGACCAGAATGCCGATATAGAAAGTGCAGAGGCCCGCGTTGCCCGCACGGTGACTGTGTCCGCCACACCGCAAGAAGTTGCAGCTCTTGCGCAGGCGCAATCGACGGGCCGCCTTGCCCTGTCCCTCGTGGGGGCGCTCGACGAGTCCCTGTCCGAGGTGATCGAGGTCGACCAGCGGCGCCTCCTCGGGCTGCAGGCAGAGGTCGTGGATGAACCAGAACCGGAGGCCGCCCGCTGCACGGTGCGCACACGCCGCGGCGCTGAGGTGATCGAAACACCCATTCCCTGCACAAACTGATGTGTCTGGTGCATGATTTCACGAGGGCGGCCATTCGGCCGCCCTTTCGTATTGCGACGTCAATACGCAACACCGACGACAAAAAACGCGAAAAATGCATTGATTCTTGCAAATTTTGAGAAACTGCCTCACAGTGTGTGGAAATTCAGGCGTCAAGACCTGAGCAATGAGGCGTGATCGGAAAGGCAGGTCACATGAAAACGAGAAGCTACGCCATCGCCGCCCTGTTCGGGCTGGCAATAGCCGCGAGTCCTATTGCGACGCTGTCGCAGGCCCAAGACGTAAGGGTCCTGCGCGGCGGAGCCACGAGCAACCTCAGTGTTTCGATGAGCCGCGCCGTGGTCGTCGAAAGCGAAGTGCCGTTCGCTGAACTCAGCATCGCCAACCCCGCGATCGCCGATTTCTCGACCCTGTCGGATCGCACGATCTACGTGCTCGGCAAGGCACCGGGGCGGACCACGCTCAGCCTGTTCGATGGAACAGGACAGCTGATCACGAATATCGAGGTTCATGTCAGCACCGACATTTCCGAATTCAAGGAACGTCTGCGGCAAATCCTTCCCGGTGAGCAGATCGAAGTGCGCACCGCCAATGATGGCATCGTCCTGTCGGGCACTGTGTCGAGCGCGGGCAGGTTGGAACGCGCACTCGAACTCGCCGAACGCTACGCGCCCGAGCGCGTATCGAACCTGATGTCGGTCTCCGGCAAGCAGCAGGTCATGCTCAAGGTGCGCTTTGCGGAAATGCAGCGCAGCGTCGCCAAGTCGCTCAGCGCCGCGCTTTCGGTGAGCAATCTCACCAACAGTGGCGTTTTTGGAGCTATCGAGTCTGGGAACCTCATTGCCAACAGCACACCGCCGATCACGTTGCAATCTTCGTCTCAGGCCGGTCTGTTCCTGGGGCTGGATATCGGATCGACCGAACTTGGCATCCTGCTAGAGGCCTTTGAGCAGAAAGGCATCGTCAGGACTCTTGCGGAGCCGAACCTGACGGCCCTATCCGGGCAGCAGGCGGATTTTCTTGCCGGTGGCGAGTTTCCGATACCCGTTGCGCAGGACAACGACACGACGTCTATCGAGTTCAAGCCGTTCGGCGTCGAATTGAATTTCATTCCCCGCGTTCTCGACGAGAACGTGATCAATCTTGAAATGGCAGCTGCTGTTTCCTCCATCGACAGTGCCAACTCGCTCACCACCAACGGAATAAGCGTGCCGGCCTTCCGCCGCCGCGACACCTCGACCACGGTCTCGCTACGCGACGGCGAAAGCTTTGCAATCGCAGGCCTGCTACAGGACGATTTCCGTGATAATAACTCGCAGGTGCCCTGGCTTGGTGACATTCCGGTGCTTGGTGCCTTGTTCCGAAGCGCCGAATACAATCGCTCGCAGACAGAACTGGTGATTATCGTCTCGGCGCATCTCGTTTCGCCCACACGGGGCGAGGCACTCGCGCTGCCTACGGACCGGGTGAAACTGCCAACTGAGGCGGACCTGTTCCTGAATGGTCGTGTCGCGCGCGGCGTGAAACAGAGCGGCGCGGTCGGTGAGGTTGCCAAGCAGGACTTTACCGGCTCTTATGGCTACGTGATGGACTAGGGAAAGGGCTGGGGCGATGAAGAACTATCTTGCAATCACCGGCCTGATCGCCGTCACAGCCTGTGCGCCGCCCGACGGCGACGTCTACCGCTCTTACTTTGGCGAGGTGGGCTCGCTGGTCGATAATGGCAGCTTTGGCGCGGCGGCCATGAACAATCATCTGGTCATGACCGGCGAACGCAGCTACGTGCACGACTTGTCGCGTCGGTTCTCCAACGAAGTGCTGAGCACGGTGAATTTCGCCTTCAATTCGGCAACCCTCGACGCCGGCGCGCGCGATACACTCCGCGAACAGGCCCATTGGATCAGGCAATTCCCCGAGGTGCGGTTCCGCGTCTATGGTCATACCGATGCGGTCGGCTCCGACAGCTACAACAAGTCGCTTGGCATGCGTCGCGCGCAGGCGGTGGTGGCCTACCTCACCAGCCAGGGTATCAGCCGCTCTCGGCTCGAGGCCGTGGCCTCGTTCGGCGAAACGCAGCCGCTGATCGTCACCGACGGCCGTGAACGCCGCAATCGTCGCACCGTGACCGAGGTCTCGGGCTTCGTCCAATCGCACCCGATCATCATGGACGGCAAGTACGCCTCGGTCGTCTACCGCGAATATGTCGCAAGCGCGAGGGCCCCGTCCGACGTACAAACGTCCAGCGCCGAGACTTCCGGCGCCGAATAGACGCTAGGCGACCGAAATCTCCCCGTCCGGTTTGGTCCGGACCACCTCGAACCCGCCCCGAAAGGGCGGGTTCTTTTGTATCCTTCGATCCAACAATTACGATCTTTTGGCCTAAATGTCGCCAATATTTCCGCGCATGGTCTGAAACATCGAGCGTCCCCACCACGTTGTGCGCGCGGCTCGGACCATGCTGTGAAGGCTGGGCGAACCGGGCGGAATTGTCGTCGAGTGGGGCAATAACAGGACAGATTCAATGACGAGTAGCGTGATGAAGCAGACCGATCCGGCACCGATCCTTGCCTGCACCATCAGTCGGGATGTGCAGAACTTCGATCTCTTGATCGAGGACATGGAGACCGCCCTTGGCGAGAGCTGGGGTGATCTCGGATTTGCAGAGGCCCTCGCCTTTCTCAACCAGCCGGAGGCGGAAGCCCTCGAATTCGTGGCCATCGCGATCGACGAGACTGACGAGGAAGACCTGACGATGCTGGGCGAAATCATCACCCTTGCCGCCAGGACCGGGATCAAAACCATCCTGATCGCCGAAGATGTGAGCCCGGCCGCACTGCATCAATTGCTGCGCAACGGAGCGGATGAGTTTGTGCCGTATCCGCTGCCCGAGGGCGAGTTGCAGGCGGCGATCGACCGCCTCAAGAAACCGGCCCCCGTCGTGGTGGCACAAACCAGCACAGCCCAACACGCCCCGCCGACCGAAGGTGACGGCGTAATCCTCGCCGTGCAGGGCCTTGCCGGGGGGACCGGTGCCACCACGTTTGCCGTCAACCTCGCATGGGAACTGGCGAATGCGGACAAGGTCAAGCCACCACAGGTCGGAATCCTCGATCTCAGTCTTCAGTTCGGTTCGGTCTCGACATTCCTCGATCTACCGCGTCGTGACGTTGTTTTCGAAATGTGGTCGGACACCGAAATCCTAGACGATGACGTGTTCCGGCAGGCGCTTGTAACCTTCGAGGACAAAATGCGCGTGCTAACCGCACCTGCGGATATCCTGCCCCTCGACATGATCAGCTCCGAGGATGTGACACGGGTTCTGGATATGGCGCGCCGTCACTTCGACTATGTGATCGTGGATATGCCGACCACCCTCGTGCAATGGACCGAGGCGGTGCTCAACACCTGTCAGATCTGCTTCGCCACGATGGAGCTCGACATGCGCTCGGCGCAGAATGCGGTGCGGGTAAAACGCGCGCTGCAATCCGAGGATCTGCCGATCGAAAAGCTGCGCTATTGTCTCAACCGCGCCCCGAAGTTCACCGATCTCAATGGCAAGAGCCGCGTGAAACGCATGGCTGAAACCCTCGAGATCGCAATAGAAATCCAGCTCCCCGATGGCGGACGCGCGGTCTCGCAAAGTTGCGATCATGGCCTGCCCCTCGCGTCGAGTGCCGCCAAGAACCCTCTGCGTCGTGAAATCGCCAAGCTCGCCGCGTCACTGCACGCGCTTGGCAAGGATGACGCCGAAGCGGCGTAAGAAAGGACTGAACCGATGTTCTCGCGTTACAAGAAATCGAGCCCCGGCAAAGCCACGGCGGCTCCCCCGGTCGAGGAAGTCCCGAAGACCGCGACGCTTGAGGCTGCCGCGACGCAATCCTATCGCAAGCCCGTCCCCAAGGTTGCCGCCGTGTCTGAACCGATGGACAAGGAGCGCAAGCGCAAGGAGCGCATGGGCGAAATCAAGATCGAGCTGCATCGTGCGCTTCTCGACCACCTGAACCTTGCAGCACTCGACACCGCAACGGAAACCGACCTCCGCGCCGAGATCAGCTCCATCGCCGGCGAAATCCTCGAAGAAAAGGGCATCGTCTTCAATCGCGAGGACCGGGCCGTTCTCACGCAGGAACTCTATGACGAGGTCAAGGGCCTTGGTCCGCTTGAAACCCTGCTCAAGGACGACACAGTCAACGACATCCTCGTGAACGGGCCGCAACAGATTTTCATCGAACGGGCCGGCAAGCTCGAACTCAGCGACGTCACCTTCAAGGACGAACGCCACCTGCTGCGCATCATCGACAAGATCGTCAGCGCCGTGGGCCGCCGCGTCGATGAGTCGAACCCCTATGTTGACGCCCGTCTCGCGGATGGCTCGCGTTTCAACGCCATGGTGCCGCCGGTGGCCGTGGATGGCAGCCTCGTCTCGATTCGTAAATTCAAGAAAGACAAGCTGGGGATCGACGATCTGGTACGCTTCGGGGCCTTCTCCGAGGAAATGGCCGCCTATCTTCAGGCCGCCGTCGCCACCCGTCTGAACGTGGTTGTTTCCGGGGGAACGGGCTCTGGTAAGACCACGACGCTCAACGCGCTATCGTCTTTCATCGACAATTCGGAACGTATCCTTACAATCGAGGACACCGCCGAACTCCAGCTGCAACAGATCCATGTCGGCCGGATGGAGAGCCGTCCGCCGAACGTAGAAGGCAAGGGCGAGGTAAGTCCGCGCGACTGCCTCAAGAACGCGCTGCGCATGCGCCCCGACCGCATCATCGTCGGTGAAACGCGCGGCGAGGAAGTGATCGACATGCTGCAGGCCATGAACACCGGCCATGACGGCTCGATGACCACGATCCACGCGAACAATCCGCGCGACGGTATCAGCCGGATGGAGAACATGGTCGCGATGGCGGGCATCGAAATGCCGCTCAAGGCCGTGCGCAGCCAGATCGCGAGCGCCGTAAACCTCATCGTTCAGGCCAGCCGCCTTCAGGACGGCTCGCGCCGGATGACCTCGATTACCGAGGTTACCGGTATGGAAGGTGACGTCATCTCGATGCAAGAAATCTTCCGCTTTCAGCGTGTCGGGCTGACGCCGGATAACAAGATCATCGGCCACTTCACGGGCACTGGCGTACGCTCCAACTATTCCGAGCGTTTCCGCCTCTGGGGCTACGACCTTCCCCCGGCCATCTACGAACCTATCGCAGCGGAGTAACGCAGATGGCCCTCAATGCAGAAGTTATCATTTACGGCCTGATCTTCATCGGCGTTCTCGTCCTTGTCGAAGGCATCTACCTCACGGTTTTCGGCCGTTCCATCAGCCTCAACAGCCGGGTCAACCGGCGCCTGGAAATGCTGGACAAGACCGGCAACCGCGAAGAGGTCATGGAAAAACTGCGCAAGGAGATGCAGCAGCATCTCAAGGCGCGCAAGATACCGCTATATTCGATCCTGTCGAACAAGGCCCAGAAGGCGGCCATCGCCTTTACTCCGAAACAGCTGATCCTGCTTATGGTCGGGGTCAGTATCCTGGCCTTCCTTGGTCTGACGATCGGGACCGGCACAGCGCTTCCAGTGCGTATCCTCGTGTCCATCGGAATGGGTGTGGGCGGCGTATTCACCTGGATCAACATGAAGGCCGGCAAGCGTATGGCGCTCATGGAAGAGCAGTTGCCCGATGCGATCGAACTCATGGTGCGCAGCTTGCGCGTTGGGCATCCGTTCTCTTCTGCCGTGGCGATTGTGGCCAATGAGGTATCCGATCCTCTCGCCACCGAGTTCGGCATCATCGCCGATGAAGCGACCTATGGCCGGGACATGGGTGAGGCGCTCAAGGACATGGCCGAACGCCTCGACATGCAAGACGTTCGCTTTCTCGCCGTCGCGGTGACAATTCAGCAGCAATCGGGCGGCAACCTTGCCGAGATCCTGGCCGGTCTGGCCAAGGTGATCCGTGCCCGGTTCCGTCTCTTCCGCCGGGTCAAGGCCATCACCGCCGAGGCGAAATGGTCCGGGAACTTCCTTTCCGGGTTTCCCATCTTTGCACTGATGGGCATCCAGCTACTCAAGCCTGATTACTATGACGAGGCGATGCTGCACCCGTTCTTCATCCCCGCCGTTCTGGTGGTGGGTACGTTCCTTGTGCTCAACCTGATCGTCATGCGCGCACTCGTGAACATCAAGGTCTGAGGGGCCCAACATGCAATTCCTGACCACAATCAACACTATCCTGACCGATACGTTCGGCGACTTCGGGCCGATGATTGCCGTTGGCGGTCTCGGGCTGATGCTGATTCTTCTCGTCATTCCCCTGATGCTCAAAGAGCAGCAGGATCCGCTCGAAAAGCTCAAGAAACGTAATGCCGCAGGGGGATCACGAGAGCCGGGCAAGGCCAGCCTGCGCGCCGGGGCGAAGAACAAGAAACTCGACAAATACGCGGGATTCCTCGAACCGCAGGACGCCAAGCAGCTTAGCGCGATGCGGCTCACGCTCATGCAGGCAGGGTACCGGCATCGTGATGCGGTGCGCTATTTCCACGTCCTGCAATTGACCCTCGCCCTTGGATTTCTCGGGCTCGGCCTCGTTTATTTCCTCGTCTTCGTCTCTGGCGACGACACCGGCCCCAAAGAGATGATGCTTTACGTTCTCGGGCCCGGCGGGGCGGGCTACATGCTGCCGAAATACTGGGTGACCAAGCGCCAGCAAAAGCGTCAGGAAGAGATTCAGGACGGTTTTCCCGACAGTCTCGACATGATGCTGGTCTGTATCGAGGCGGGACAGTCGCTGGATCAGGCGATCATCCGCGTATCCAAGGAAATCCAGGCCTCCTATCCGGCCCTCGCCGAGGAATACGAAATCGTGGCGTTACAGATCAAGGCCGGCCGGGACAAGGCATCGGTGCTCAACGAGATGGGCGAACGCTGCGGCGTGCAGGATATCTCGAGCTTTGTGACCGTCTTGGTCCAGTCTCAGACCTTCGGTACGTCGATCGGCGAGGCACTTCGCGTCTATGCCGGGGAGATGCGTGACAAACGGGTCATGCGCGCCGAGGAAAAGGCCAACAAGCTGCCGACCAAGATGACATTGGCCACGATGATGCTTACGGTGCCACCATTGCTGATCATTCTGGTCGGACCATCCGCGCTCGGAATCATGGAACTGTTCGCGATGGCGGAGCGATAGAAAAAACGGGGCGATATGACAGGGCATTTTCGGAGAGGGCGGCGAAAGACTTTCCACGCGAGAATGCCGCAGGCCAGCCCAAAAGCGGCTCTTGTCCTGCTCACCTGTCTTTCGCTTGCCGGATGTCTGGGTCAACCGACGGATACTGGCCCCTTCGCCCCTGGCCCCGCGCCCGGCGAAACGGGCGTCGACGGCCTTCTCGTGGGGCACCGATTGATGGATGCGGGCGAATTCGAACTGGCGCAAAAGGCCTATAGCCGCGCCGCCCTGGAGCGGGGCATGTCAGCCGATGTCCTGGCGGGTCTCGGCAGCGCCAACCTCGCGCTTGGGCGCCTTTCCACCGCAGAACGGCTCTTGCGGCGCGCCATAGAGAGCGACGAGGCGATCCCTGAAACATGGAACAACCTGGGGGTCGTTCTTGTCGAACAGGGCAAGTATCCCGAGGCCGAACAGATTCTGAGGCGCGCTTATGCGCTCGACAATGGCGAAAGCGACGCAATTCGCGACAATCTTCGTTTGGCACTCGCAAAATCGGAAAATTCCGAGTATGGTGCAGACGAAGAACAAGATTATAAAGTGGTGCGGCGGGGCAGCAGCGAATATCTGATCCGCAAGATACCATGACGAGGCCGAGGCAGTAAAAGGACGCAAAAATGCGCCACCCTATCCTGATTTCCCTGTGTGCAGCAGGAACGTTCGCCCTGTCTGCATGTGAGCAAACCGCTGGTACCGAGGTTGATCGCGCCTTTCAGGACATCAACGTCATTGACGAAACGAATCTCAACGACGTTATGCTGACGGCTTCGGATCCCAATGAGGCGGTGTCTTACTTCCAGCGCGCCGTCGGCGAAAAGCCGGATCGGATCGACCTCCAGCGTGGTCTTGCCAGCTCGCTCGTTCGGGCGAAACGCAATACCGAAGCCGTTGCCGCCTGGATCAACGTAACCAAACACGAAGACGCAAACCATGCCGATCATGTGAACTACGCCGATGCGTTGATCCGCAACAACGAATGGGAGCGTGCTGGCAAGGTGCTCGACGGTGTTCCGCCAACCCACGAGACGTTCAAACGTTACCGCCTCGAAGCAATGATCGCGGATAGCGAGAAAGATTGGAAAAAGGCGGACAGCTTTTACGAGACGGCAGTGGGGCTGACGACACAGCCCGCCAACGTGATGAACAACTGGGGATATTCCAAACTCTCGCGCGGTGATCTCGAAGGGGCCGAGCGTCTCTTTACCGATGCTGTGCGCCAGGATCCGTCACTGTTCACAGCAAAGAACAATCTCGTTCTGGCACGCGGAGCGCAGCGCAACTATGCCCTGCCCGTCCTGCCCGTCACCCAGGTGGAACGCGCACAATTGCTCTATACGCTCGGTCTGTCCGCGGTGAAGCAAGGGGACACCACCATCGGACAGGGCCTGTTGAAGGACGCCGTCGAAACCCACCCACAGCATTTCGAGGAAGCAGTGCGCAGCCTGCGGGCGCTTGAGAACAAGTCCGGCTGACAGGCGCCATGACACTAGAGATCACCGCCCGCGCCGCGCTCTGGTTCCTGCCGTTTGTCGTGCCTATCTGCGCATGGGTCGCCCTGAGTGACCTGCGCAGCATGAAGATTCCCAACATGGCCGTACTGGCGCTCCTGACGACCTTTGTGCTGGTCGGCCTTTGGGTGATGCCGCTGCCCGAATATGCTTGGCGTTTCACCCATATCGCGGTTCTTCTGGTGGCAGGGATGCTGGCCAATACGATCGGCCTAATGGGGGCGGGGGATGCCAAATTTATCGCGGCTGCGAGCCCCTTTATCGTGTTGGGTGATGCGGCGTTTCTCTGCCTGCTCTTCGCGGCGGTCCTGATCGCCGCGTTTGCCACGCACCGCATCGCGATGCACAGCCCGCTGCGCCGGATCGCCCCGGACTGGACAAGCTGGCAGATGACCAAGAAGTTCCCGATGGGATTGGCGCTTGGTCCGACGCTGGCGCTCTATCTCGGGCTTGGCGCGGTCTACGGTAGCTGAGCGCGCCCCCGATCTGCCCGACGCTCTCCTTAATTTCTGCACGATTGCCGGTCATGGTCCACAAGAGTCCATGACCACGCAGGGCAGGCAGATACAATGAACATGCAAGTCTCAACAGGTGTGCAACCGCCACCGCCACCGACCCGTATCGAGGATATGCAGCTTTCCGTCGTGATGATGCGCGACATCCTGTTGAAAACGATGTTTCGCAAGAACCTCGACATGGTCAGTGATCTGGCGGAAGCGATCTGCCTGCCGCGCGCCGTCACACAGGAACTGGTGGACATGGCGCGCACGCAGCGTCTGGTCGAGGCAACCGGCACACTCAACGCCACCTCCGGCGGGGAAATGGGCTATCAGTTGACCGATGCGGGCAAATCTCGCGCGCTCGACGCGCTGAGCCAGTCGGAATATTTCGGCGCAATGCCCGTCCCGCTTTCCGTCTACCGTGAGCAGGTCAAGCGCCAGTCGATCCGCAATATCCAGATCAGCCGCGAGCAGCTGACCAATGCCATGGGGCATCTGATCCTGCCCGACAACCTGCTCGATCATCTCGGGCCCGCCGTGAGCGCGGGTCGCTCGGTGCTGCTGTATGGCCCGCCGGGCAACGGTAAATCCTCGATCTCGAACGGTATCCGTGATGCCATGGGGGACAAGATCTACGTGCCCCGGGCGATCGAGTATTCCGGCCAGGTCATCACTGTCTACGACCCGATCGTGCATTCCAAGGCCGAGGTCGAGGTGGACGACCCCAACTCGCTGCGCCGCAAACGCACCTTCGACACGCGTTATGTGCGGTGCGAGCGGCCAACGGTCATCACCGGCGGCGAACTCAGCCTTTCGATGCTCGATCTTGTCTACAACCCGACCGCGCGCACCTACCAAGCACCGCTACAGCTCAAGTCGACCGGCGGCATCTTCATCGTCGATGATCTTGGCCGTCAGGCGGAGCCGCCGCAGGCGCTGGTCAACCGCTGGATCGTGCCTCTCGAGGAATCCAAGGATATTCTTGCGCTGCAATCGGGCGAGAAATTCGAGGTGCCTTTCGACACGCTCGTGATCTTCTCGACCAACTTCCACCCCAACAAGATCTTTGACAAGGCCGCGCTGCGCCGTATCTTCTACAAGATCAAGATCGATGGGCCGTGCCAGTCGGATTTTCTCAAGATCTTCGCCATGGTCGCGCGCAAGAAGGGCATGCCGCTTGACGAAGAGGCGCTCATCCACCTGATCAAGGAAAAATATCCGACGATCGACAACGTCTATGCCAACTACCAGCCTATCTTCCTGATCGATCAAATGATCGCGATCTGCGAGTTCGAGGGCATCTCCTACCAGATGACCCCGGACCTGATCGACCGGGCATGGGACAACATGTTCGTGCGCGAGGAAGAGATCATCCACTGACCCCGGTCAGTGGGTCAACAGCACCCGGCGGCGGCGCGCGGGCCGCGCCGCGATTGAGGTGCAGGCCTCTTCGAGATAATTCACGAAGGCCCGTGCGGCGGCGCTCTTGGCGGCCTGTGCCGCCGGTTCCGCAAGCGCCTCACGCGCCATCTGCGCGGTCACCGGCCCCGGCGTATCAAAAACCCATTCCAGAAATCCCAGCCGCCCGGCCGCACAGGCCTGTGCCCCAGCTGCGGGGCTTTCTTCGAGGGCGTCTATGATGCGCGTGACAGTCATGGCTTCTACTCCCCGGCCACACCCCGGGCCGGATGGGGCGAAGAGCAGGCTGAGGGTCGCGGCGCTGGACGCACACGCCCGCATCGCCCCCCGCGATTCGACGTTTACCATGGCTGGTTTCCGGGCTTGGGTGGCGGGCGATGAGCCCGTGCAGCACGGCACCTTCCCAAGCCTTTGCGCGGCCCAGTGGCGTATTGCCGCGATGCCCTCCCTTACCGTTGCGGGGGCAGCGCCGGTCTTGCACCGGCTTCCCAATTCTCCGCCCCGGTGGCGGCACCATGATGTGTTGAGAGTAACAGCACGCCATGACCTCGCAAGACCAAATACGAAACCTTCGGCTGAAAACCTGCAAGGCTCTTGATCCGCAGGGTGGCAGCACAGCCGCTGCGGACTGCAAGCCCGTTATCCGCCCTGCCCTGTCCCATCCTGACGCTCCAGAATACCAGCGTCCTCCAACCGTACGCGATATTTGCGGCTGACCGGAACGCGGTCCCCATTGCGCAACACGACGTGAATCTTGCCAGAATCGCGCTCGACCCGGTCGATGGCCCGAAGCGCGACCCAATGCGACCGGTGCGTGCAGACCCCTTCGACCGGTTCCATCTCCGCAATCGCGTCGCTGAGCCTGAGGCGCAATGTCTCGACGCCATGCGGCGTCGCGACATCAACGAAATGATCATTGGCCGACAGGCGCATGATTTCGGACTCGGGCCAGTCGGACATCCGACGATGCAGGCGGGTCACCGGCACATCTGACACACGGGCCCATCGCGAATAGCTGGCCGGTTGCTCCGCACCGATCTGGCGACGCAGCACGAAAATACCGGCAACGATCAGCAGGGTATTGAACCCGATACTGACAAGGCTGAGATGACTGTGCGACAAGACCGGATCGAGGGTGCCGCGCAGAAACCAGATCACGGGGGTGAGGGCAGCACTGGTGATCACACTGGCACCGATGTCGAAGATCGCCGGGTGGCTCGAATGGCAAACCGTTTTCTTGATCGCCCGAACCACACCCCCGATCACGATCCCGAGTCCGATCACGAGCCCCCAATAGGCAAGGCGCGACGGCCACATCATGGTGTCGTAAGTCCCGAACGGCCCGGCGACGACGGCAATGGCACAGGCCGTTGCCCAAATCGAAAGCGTCAAGGGAGAGACCAGCCCGGCCCAGGTCTCTGACATATGCTGCCTGAACTCAGACCACTTCAAACCAAGACCCTTACCATTAGTCACTAAACGTGCATTTATCAGCGACAAAGTCCAAATCCAAGCATTCACACGATTGCTTGCCCACAATATCGTGACATCTGATACGAAAGATCGGCAATGGGAATTGATCAGAAATTATCCCCTGAAATCGAGGCGAGCATTCGTCACAGCTTTGCTGCGCAGACGATGATGGCCACGTTCGGCGCGGACCTTGTGGCGGTGAGCCAAGGGCACGCGAGGATCGAGGCGCCGATTCTGCCGGGCAGCCTGCAGCAGCACGGCTATGCCCATGCCGGGCTGACCTTTGCCATCGGCGATAGCGCGGCAGGTTACGCCGCGCTTGGCGTCATGCCCGAGGGGTCCGAGGTTCTGACCACAGAAATGAAGATCAACCTGTTGGCCCCGGCGCGGGGTGAGCGCCTGATCGCGCGGGGCCGCGTGATCAAGCCAGGGCGTCGTCTGGTGATCGTGCAGGCGGATGTACATGCGGTCGACGACGGGCAAGAGACATACGTGGCCCTTCTCACAGGCACGATGATCCCCCTGCTGCCCGGCTAGCCCCTTTCACCCCTGTCGCCAATCGGCTAAGCCTGCCGCATTGCCCAGTTCGGAGCGCCGCCCATGAAACCCGTCCGTCTGCTTTCCGGCATCCTGACCGTCGGTAGCTGGACCATGATGAGCCGTATTCTGGGCTTTGTCCGCGACGTCATGATCGCCAGTTTTCTCGGGCCCGGCGTCTTGATGGATGCCTTCGTCGCCGCATTCCGCCTTCCCAACATGTTCCGCCGCTTTTTTGCCGAAGGCGCGTTCAACGCCGCATTCGTGCCGATGTTCTCCAAGCGGCTGGAAGCCGATGAGAACCCGTTGGGCTTTGCATCACTTGCGCTGTCCGGGCTGGGGCTTGTCCTCTTGACACTGACCGGGCTGGCAATGGTGTTCATGCCCGCGCTCGTCTGGGCGACCGCCGAGGGCTTTGCCGGTGATGCACGTTTTGGCATCACCGTAG
>Ga0209942_1001055_pt1 | contig 15613 bp, 14 predicted proteins | sample SalPonR1_A_D2_MG_FD_185695 | JGI IMG/M metagenome (GOLD analysis project Ga0209942, IMG submission 185695) | Salt pond soil microbial communities from South San Francisco under conditions of wetland restoration - Salt Pond MetaG R1_A_D2_MG... ... | reverse complement strand
CCTGTTTATCCTGATTAACATCGTTGGCCTTGCGGCCTATTTGTATACCCGGATCACCTGAAGGCCCGCCGTAGCGCCCGTGTTCGATGGGCGCTGCACGAAACGGTGGGCGACGACTTTGAGGTTCAGAACGTGCAGCTTTATCGCGGGGCGCAATACCGGGATGAGTATCTGCAGAAGCACCCGAATCCGAATGTGCCACTGCTGGAAATTGCGATGGAAGACGGCTCCGGCGACCGAGACGTGCTGGCAGCATTCTCTTTCTCCGCGCCGCAAATGCGGTCCCTCGCGGAGGGTCAGCAGCCGGGTGAAATAGCCGCTGTCCTTATGATCCGCGGTGGAATCGCTGTTTTGTGGGCGGTCGCTGCCGTGAAGGGCAGGGCGGTACCGGCGAACAGGCATACTTTGCGCCTCGGCTCGGGCCCTGCCAAACGGGTCAGCGGTCCGGGCATGCGCCTGGATAGCGGGCGGAGAACTGCCGCGCAGCGACGCGACCAAATATCGGCATCACCACGGCCAGTCCCATGTAAATCCATCCCGCCAGGCCGATCAGGCGTTCCGGCAGCGTCGCCGCGAGGACCACTGATAACAAGCCGAAGCTGCCGACGATTGACCACGCCACGACCTCCTGCCTCGTGAGCAATTCTTCCTCCGGCGTCAAGGCGAGACCTCCGGCTTGCCTCAACGCGTGTCCGTTCAGCAATACGATGCACAGGTTCGATAAGAAAAAGCCGAAGCCGTAAATAGCGAACAGTCCGCGGACCTCGCTGATGCTGTCGATCTCGAACTCGCTTGGCAGCTAGCGGTTGGTCACCCCACTGATGGTCGCTGTCGCCATCGCCCGTAGTGGGTACACGTAAACGAGCAGGACAAAAATCAGCGCCAGGCTGACCAGGATCGCGAAGGTGGTATCGAGCCCATAGCGTATCGACCAGTTGCGATGGGCGATCCAGAACATCGCGAGGATGCTGAAGGCGAACAGGAACGCTGGCACGGAGCGCAATGCCGCGACCAGCTCGTCGAAACTTTGCGGCACGGCGTCGAACGAGATCACCAGCAGCGTCAGCGCAAACGCGAAGGCCGCATCGATGAAAGCCTCAAGCCGCGTCATGTCCCTGCCGCGATGATAAAAATGGCCTGATTTTTCCAAGCCGTCCAGGATGGCTTCTCAGTTCATCTATTACCCGCGATGGCCGGAATCCCCGTCAATGCGCTCAGCTATCATCGCATCGATGCCCTGTGCAGGCGCGCAGTGCACGACGAGCGCGGTCGCCGTGTTTTTGCATCTTTGGTCTCGGCCGCCGGGGCCTGGTCCGCCTCGCGCAGAATCTTCACCATCTTCTCTCGAATCAAACGGTCCGACAATCGGCAGGCAGGTTACTGCGATCAGCCAAGTCAAAGGCGCGACCGACTATAGTCGTATTGGTTTTTTGCCACGGGCCTGATTACACTCCGAAAAGAAAACAACTAGCTATCTAATGGGGGAGCTCCATCACCATGTCTGACGACAAGTCCGCTGCCGCCTACTGGGCGGCCAACGTCCGCATTATCAAGATCTGCCTGGTCATCTGGGCCTTGGTGTCATTCGGGTTCGCCATCTTGCTGCGGCCGTTGCTGCAGATGCTGCCGCTGAGTATCGGCGGAACCGACCTGGGTTTCTGGTTCGCTCAGCAGGGTTCGATCCTGACCTTCATCGTGCTGATCTTCTCTTACACCTGGTACATGAACCGGCTCGATCGCGAGTTCGGCGTCGACGAAGAATAAGGGAGCCAGATCAACATGAGCCAGTTCACTCTCAACCTGCTTGTTGTCGGCGGGTCTTTCGCTCTCTACATTGCCATTGCCATCTGGGCGCGAGCCGGAACGACATCCGATTTCTACGCCGCCAGTCGCGGCATCAACCCGGTTGTCAACGGCGCGGCCACCGCGGCCGACTGGATGTCGGCGGCCTCGTTCATTTCCATGGCGGGCCTGATCGCCTTTGTCGGCTACGGTAACTCCACCTTTCTGATGGGCTGGACCGGGGGCTACGTGCTGCTGGCCCTGCTGCTGGCGCCCTACCTGCGCAAGTTCGGCCGCTTCACCGTTCCTGAGTTTATCGGCGACCGCTTCTACAGCCAGACTGCAAGAGTCGTTGCAGTGATCTGCCTGCTGGTCATCTCGATTACCTACGTAATCGGCCAGATGACCGGCGCCGGCGTGGCCTTCTCGCGCTTCCTTGAAGTCGATAACACCACGGGGCTGCTGATCGCCTCGGGTGTGGTGTTCATTTACGCCGTTCTGGGTGGCATGAAAGGCATCACCTACACCCAGCTGGCCCAGTATTGCGTGCTGATCCTTGCCTACACCATCCCTGCGGTGTTCATCTCGATCCAGCTGACCGGTAACCCGATTCCAGCGCTCGGGCTGTTCTCCACGCACGCCGAGTCCGGCGTACCGCTGTTGACCAAGCTCAATCAAGTCCTGGTTGAATTGGGCTTTAACGACTACACCGGACATCACGGCAGCAAGTTCAACATGTTCCTTTTCACCATGTCACTGATGATCGGCACCGCCGGACTGCCGCATGTGATCATCCGCTTCTTTACCGTTCCGAAAGTGGCTGATGCCCGCAAATCGGCAGGCTGGGCCCTCGTGTTCATTGCATTGCTTTACCTGACCGCGCCTGCGGTCGGCGCCATGGCTCGCCTGAACATCATCACCACCATCTTCCCGGCCGGTACTACTGCTGAGCCGATCACTTATGACGAGCGGCCAGACTGGATGAGGAGCTGGGAAAAGACCGGCCTGTTGGCGTTCGAGGACAAGAACAACGACGGCCAAATCCAGTACTACAATGACAATTCCGATGAGTTTGCCTCGATTGCGGCCGAGCGCGGCTGGGAAGGCAACGAAATGGTGACCTTCAACCGCGACATCCTGGTCCTGGCCAATCCGGAGATCGCCCAGCTGCCGCCGTGGGTGCTGGCCCTGATCGCCGCCGGCGGACTGGCGGCGGCACTGTCGACTGCGGCCGGGCTGCTGCTGGCGATCTCCTCAGCCATCAGCCACGACATGCTCAAATCGGTGCTCACGCCCAACATCACCGACAAGCAGGAGCTGCTCGCTGCCCGCGTGTCCATGGCGTTCGCCATCGCCCTGGCGACTTACCTGGGGCTCAATCCACCCGGCTTCGCCGCCCAGGTGGTGGCGCTGGCCTTCGGCCTGGCCGCCGCCACACTGTTCCCGGCCCTGATGATGGGGATCTTTTCCAAGAAGATGAACACCCAGGGCGCGGTTGCCGGGATGCTGGTCGGGTTGCTTGCCACCCTGCTCTACATCTTCACCTACCTGGGCTGGTTCTTCATTCCGGACACCAACATGCTGGCCAATTCACCGGACAACTGGCTGTTCGGGATTTCGCCGCTGTCGTTCGGGGCCATTGGCGCCGTGCTCAACTTCGTGGTTGCCTATGTCGTGATGAGAATCACGGCCGATCCCCCTGAGCACATCCAGGAGCTGGTCGAAAGCATCCGTGTTCCCCGCGGTGCCGGATCGGCCGCCGACCACTAGCGCATGCAAAACCAACCGCTGGGGACAACCCCTGCGGAACGGGTCATGATACTGCCCGGCCACGTGGCCGGGCAGTATCATTTCCGTACCTTTTCCCTGGAGCATTGACGCATGCTGCTCGAATTTTTCGCCGCGATCATCCTGGGATTGGCAGTGGCTGGCGTCATCATGGCAATCAATGTGGTGATCGGACGCCGCTTGCCGGGCTGGCTGGTACCAGCCGCTGCCGGCATCTCCATGATCGCCTTCATGGTTTCGATGGAATACACCTGGTTGCAGCGCACCACGGCATCGCTGCCCGAAGGCGTCGAGGTGATCTCGGTCAGCCGCGAGTCAAGCTGGTACCGGCCGTGGACCTATCTCCGACCGCTCAGCCTGCGCGCGGTGGCGTTGGATACCCGCCGTAACCGCACTCACCCTGCTCAGCCCGGACAAGTGATGACCAGCGTTGTGCTGCTGGGAAGATGGATGCCGGCACGCCAGATTCCGGTCGTGTTCGACTGCCAGACAAGCCGGCGGGCGGACCTGCAAGCGGGCGTAGAATTGGATGACGATGGCCACTTGTCTGGCGCGGACTGGCGGGAACTGGAGCCGGACGATCCCGCACTGGCCGTCGCCTGCCGCTCAGTCCAGTGATCAGCATGCAACCAGAGTCGAAGCTAGAATTCGTAATATGCTTGTCAGCTCGGGCGCCAAGGACGCCAACGCCATGGCCAACAGGGTCCTCATTGCCGACGACCAAGCCAACCTCCTGATCTCGCTGGAATACCTGTTGCAGCGCGAAGGGTACGAAGTCAGCCTCGCGCGTGACGGCGACCAGGCCATGGAGCTGATTCGGCAACAGCAGCCGGACCTGGTGGTTATCGATGCCACGATGCCCGGCCAGTCCGGTTTCGAGCTTTGTCAACAGGTCAGGGCAGACTCGGGGCTGCGTCACATACGCATCGTGATGCTGAGCGCCAGGGCGCGAGAAACCGACATTGCCAAGGGCAAGGCGCTGGGCGCCGACGCTTACATCGTCAAGCCCTTTTCCACTGGCGACCTGGTCAACCAGGTCCGACAGCTGCTCGGCGCAGACCGATGAGACCGCTGGACTGGCGGCTGTTCGTGGGCGTGGCCATTGTCGGCCTGGTCTGTCTCTTGTGGCTGGTCGTTGCCGGCATCTTGCTGTGGGCCGTGCTTGATCCCCGTGACTGGCAAACGGTGCTCGAGGCGCTCGGTGGCAAGGGCGGGCTGCTGCTGTTTCTCTGGGCCGGCTCGCTGGTTCCGACCGCGGCCGCGCTGCGCCACCTGATCGAGCACTACCTCCGTGCCCCGGCCAAGCTGGCCGAGGAAGCCCGGCTGCTGCTCGAAACCGATGCGCAGCGACTGCCCACACCTCGCGGCAGCGCCGAAAACCGTCGCCTCGCGGAGGTCATCGGCCAGCTGGTCACCCAGCGCGAAGCGCTCAGGGCGGAAATGGATCAGCGCGTCCGCGCCGCCAGCCGCCAGACGGAACTGGAAAAGAACCGGCTCGCCGCGCTGATGTCGGAGCTGACCAAGAGCGTGGTCGTCTGCAATCTTGATGGTCGCATTCTGCTCTACAACAACCGCGCAAGGCTCCAGTTCCGGCGACTTTCACGCCAGCCGACACCAGCCGGCGGGGCCGAGCTGATGGGCCTGGGCCGCTCGATCTACACCGTGCTCGACCGCAAGCTGGTCAACCATGCGCTGGAAAATGTGCAGCGTCGACTGAATCGTGGCGCCGCCGCCCCGTCAGCCGAATTTGTGACTGCGACCCAGTCCGGCAAGCTGCTGCGGGTCCACATGACCCCTGTGCGAGACGTCGAGAGCGACGACCACGGTGCCCGAACCACCGACGCCGTAACAGGGTTCGTGTTGCTGATCGAAAACATTACCGACGACATGCAGTCCCATGCAGAGAAAAACCGGATTTTGACCAAACTGACCGAGGGCAGCCGGTCGGCGCTGGCCAACGCCCGGGCGGCGGCCGAGGTGCTGGAATTACCTGACATTCCGGGACAACTGCGCGAGCGGCTGCTCGCAGTGATCCGGGAAGAAGTCCAGGGGCTCAGTCGACGGCTCGACGAGCTGCAGCCGACCTCGGGCCGCGCCCTGCGCTCGCGCTGGCCGCTGGAAGACATGCTCGGTGAAGACCTGATCGAAGCCGCTGTGCAGCTGCTGGAATCGGAGCTTGAGCTTGCCGTCGATGTCGAGCGCGGCGACCGGGACGTCTGGCTGAGAGTCGAGAGTTTCACCTTGCTGCAGGCCGTGCTTCACCTGGCCGGGCGCCTGCGCCAGCACTGCGGGGTGCGCACGCTCACCCTGCGTGTCGGCAAGCAATCAGGACAGGGCGTGCTGGACCTGATCTGGATGCCCTGCGATGGTGCCAACGACAAGGCCCAGCTCGGCTGGGATGATGAGCCCATCCAGGTCGGATTCGAGACCTTGTCGCTGACAGTGCGCGACGTGCTCGAGCGTCATGGCGGCGAATGCTGGGTCGAGCAGGAAGTTGACGATGCACGACACCGCTGCTTGTTCCGTCTCCTGCTGCCCCTGGCTGCGGCCCAGGAGGAATTGCCGGCGGCCACATTCATGCGCCATGAAAGCAGGCCCGAGTATTACGATTTCGACCTGTTCCGGACCACCGAGCGGACCCTGAGTCTCGACGACAGTCCGCTAACGGAACTGGCCTATACGGTATTCGACACCGAAACCACCGGACTGAATCCGGCCGAGGGCGACGAGATCATCCAGATCGGTGCGGTTCGCATCGTAAACGGCAAAGTGCTGCGCCAGGAGTTTTTCGATCAGCTGGTGGACCCGAAACGCGTGATCCCCGCCGCGAGCATTCCGATCCACGGGATCACGCCGGAAATCGTCAAGGGCCAGCCGACCATCGAGACGGTTCTGCCGACCTTTCACGGCTTTTGCGAGGACACCGTTCTGGTCGCACATAACGCAGCCTTCGACATGCGCTGCCTGCAGCTCAAGGAAAAACTGACCGGCGTGCGCTTTGATCACCCTGTGCTCGATACCCTGCTGCTGTCTGCCCTGGTCCATGAAAACCAGGACTCGCATCGCCTTGAAGCCATCGCCGAACGCTTCGGACTGACTATCATCGGTCGTCATACCGCCATCGGCGACGCCATGGTGACCGCCGAAATCCTGGTCAAGCTCATCCCGCTGCTTGCCGAAAAAGGGATTCACACTCTGGGCCAGGCACGCGCGGCTACCCGGAAAACCTACTATGCCCGGGTGAACTACTGATATGGATACAAGCCCCATGAGGCCTGCAGATTCCTGCGCCTTCCTGGCGAGTGTGGCCCCCTTTTCAGAGCTGCCGGCGGAAGAGATCGAGCATTTGATCGACGCCTGCCAGAGTATGAGCTTTCGTGCCGGCGAATCCGTCGGCCAATTCAGCCAGCCAGGCGATCATGGGCTCTATGTCATCGTTGCAGGAGCGGCCGTGCTCAAGGCCGCCGACGGCCGTCCCCTGGAGCAGCGTGGTGAGGGCGAGTTGTTCGGCCATGCCGTTCGTTTCGACGGCGCAGCCTGCAACTACGCCGTCGAGGCCAGCGAAGACCTGGAGCTGCTCTACCTGCCTGCTGACAAACTCGCAGACCTGGGCCAGCGTCAGCCCCGCTTCGCCCGGTTCTTCAGCGATGGTCCCGGCGCGCGTCTGCGCGAAGCCGATGGTCATCGCCCGGCGCGGCTGGGCGAGCTGCCTCTGCGGGCCCCGATCACCGGAGATCCGGCTCGCTCAATCAGCGAGACGGCCGCGCTGATGAGCAGGCACCAGGTCAGCTGCGTGCCGCTGATGCGAGACGGTGCCCTGGTCGGCATCGTCACCGACCGCGACCTGCGCAACCGGGTGCTGGGAGGACGCGTGGACCCCGAGCGACCGATCGCAGAGGTCATGACCCCGGACCCGATCACGGTCATGACCAGCCATCGGATCGAGGACGCGCTGCTCGAGATGATGCGTATGGGCATTCATCATTTGCCGGTGATTGGGCAGGATGGGCGGCTGGCCAGCGTGATCAGCTCCGGTGATCTCTTGCGCCAGCAGTCACCGCACCCCTTGCGGCTGGTGCGCGAAATCCAGCGCGCGGAAAGCACGACGATGGTCGCCCAACTGGGCCGCCAGGGACCCGGCATGCTCGCCGTCATGGCCCGCCTGGGCAGCCAGGTGACCGAAGTCGGGCGGGTGGCCAGCATGATCACCGATGCCTGCACGCGCCGCCTGCTCGCACTGGCCCAGGAACAACTGGGCGAGGCGCCGATGGCCTGGACCTGGATGGCCTTCGGATCCCAGGCCCGGCTCGAGCAGGGCCTGATCAGCGATCAGGACAATGGCCTGCTGCTGGCAGAATCTCCAGAGGGCGAGGCGGCCGAGTACTTCCGGAGACTGGCCGATTTCGTCTGCGACGGACTCAATGAATGTGGTTATGTCTATTGCCCCGGCGGCGTGATGGCCAAGGGTGAATGGCGCATGGGATACGCCGACTGGCGAAAGACGTTTTCAGGCTGGATACTCGAGCCAAAACCCAAGTCGGTGATGCAGTCGAGTATCTTTTTCGATATGCGTGGTGTTGCAGGTGACCTGGCCATGGCGCGACGCCTGCACTCAGAAGTTTTGCAGCAAGCCAGCCAGAGCAAAATATTCCGGCGCTTCCTGGCGGCCGATTCCATGGGTCACCGGCCCCCGCTGGGTCTTTTCCGTCAGTTCGTCCAGGAGCACGACGGCGAAAAAAGCCAGGGCCTGAACCTGAAAAAACGCGGCGTGATTCCGATCGTCGACCTGGCCCGGGTGCGCGCGCTGGAAGGCGCAATCAGCGCGGTCCATACCGAGGAGCGCCTCCGCGCTGCCGGTGAGCGAGGCATCATGAACGAGCGCGATGCCGATGACCTGATCCACGCCGTGCGCTTCATCGGCAACGTGCGCCTGCGCCACCAGGTCGCGCTTTACGACCGCGGCGAAAAACCCAATCACCTGGTCGATCCGGACGAGCTTTCCGGCCTGCATCGGCGTTACCTGCGCTCGGCTTTCGGCATCGTGCGCACGGCGCAGGAAGCGCTGTCCAACCGTTACCAGGTCTGACTCAAGGCCCGAGAATCCTCCCCGCCCTGGTCGCTATTATTTTCGGATTAGGACTTACGCACGGGCAACTCTTCGAGGCACCGGGTTCTCAAACTTGTCGACTCAGCCATAGTAGCGCGAGGAGGACCAGCGTGAAGCCGGCCCATTGCCAGGCGTTGAGTGAAACTCCGAGCAATGCGGCCTCGGCCACCAGGGTCAGCACCGGTGCAAGAGCCATCAGGCTGGCGGCCAGCGAGGCTTCGGTGCGGGCAAACACTTGGTAAAGCGCCACGGCAAAGACGCCCATGCACAAGCCGCCCAGCAGCAGCCAGTGCCATGCGACCTGCGAAGCGGCGGCAAGGCCGGGGAGCGCCCATGGCAGCGCCAGCAGGAGAATGAGCACACCGCCCACGGCGCGACCGGCCGCCACGATTTCCGGCGGCTGGTCGATCAACTCTTGCTTGGCGATCACGTCGGCGAGGCCAATCAGGGGTAGCGTGGCCAGCAGCAGCCAGAACGGCCAGTCCAGTATCGACAATCCCGGACCCGACTCGACATTCATTAAGACCAGCCCGGTGCAGACCAGCGCGATCAGCACATAGCTGAGAGGTCCGAGGCGTTCGCCGAGCAGAAAGCGGGCTGCAAGCGCGGTCGCAGCCGGGTAGGCCGACTGGAAAAGTGCGCGGTTCGACGCACTGGTCTCCGTCATGGCCAGGATGCCGAACAACGGGACCAAACCGGAGCTGAGCGCGCCAACCAGCAGCAGCGCCAGGCTTTGGCGCCAAGGCATCCACGGCAATCGTTGCGCCTTGTTGCGCACCAGCATCCAGCCGCAGACCAGCAGCGCCGCGAACAGGGCCGTGATCAATGCCACCTGCAGGGGCGATCCGCCGGCCGACAACGCCATCTTCATGGCCAGCGGCGAAAACGCCAGCGCAATCACGGCCGCCAGCGTCCAGGTCCAGAACGACAACATGCCTGGTTTCAGTCCGATTCCATCGATAGAAATTTACAGGTGACGGTAGCACGGTGTCGGCCAAGGCGGACGCGCGGGGCATTGACCATCGCCAGGTACACCCAGCCCTGCAAGCAGGCTTCGGTGTTGCGCAGCAAGCAGGCCAGAAGAAGTCGAGGTTTACGGAAGAGCAGATCACTTACACGCCGGCCACCGTCAGCGCTTGAACTTCCCGAGCATTCCCATGACGTCGTTGAGAGGATTGCTGATTGCCATGCTCCAGGTGGGCCGGCTTCTGCATATCCTGCTCTTTGGGTAATGAGTTGGCAGTGTACAGGGTGCTGCATCCGGAGCGCCCGTCGGGCAGGGAGGCAGGGCATGCAATGGAAAGGTCGGCGGGGATCACGGCGAATGCGGTGATGCAGCGGGTCGAGGAGGGGCGCCTGAACCTGGACCGGCCGGTCTCCGGCTACCTGAGCCGGTGGCAGCTATGGCCGGGCGAATTCGACAATGACATGGTGACGGCGCGGATTACGGGGCTACGGTCAGACGATAAAGACGAGGCTAGAGGCTCCACTCGAAATTCACCAGCGCCTCGCTTTGCCGCCACAACTCGGCAGCGATCTGTCGGTCAAGCGCATAAGCGGCCACCCTGGCATCGCCGACCGGGCCGCGAGCCTCTTGCAGTCTTTGCGGTCCGTAGTAACCGCCGCGCCTTGCCTCGGCACCGGCAGCCGCAAGTACCGTGGGAAGCGCGCCCTGCGACGATGACTGGGCGAGCAAGGGGTTGGTCAACTTGTAGAGCGCGTTGAAAAACCCCTTGGGTCCGGTGCTTTGCAGCCGGGTATCTGAATAGCCGGGGTGGCAGGCGATACAGATCGCCTTCCTGCCGGCGGCCTTCAGCCGTCGGTCGAGCTCGAGCGCGAACACGATGTTGGCCGCCTTGCTCTGAATGTAAGCCCGGGTCGGGTCGTATTTCTTCTCGGACAGCAAGTCATCAAGATCGAGCACGCCCAGTCGATGGACCAGGCTTGAAACCACGACCACCCGGCCCTCGGCCGCTTCTACCTGATCAATCAAAAGACCGGTCAGCAGGAAATGGCCCAGGTGATTGGTGCCCATCTGCATCTCGAACCCATCTACGGTTCTTGATTCGGGGGTCTGCATCACCCCGGCATTGTTGATCAGCCCGTGAAGCTTGTCGTAATCCTGTCGGACCGCGGCGGCGGCTTGCCGAACGGACGACAGATCACTCAGATCGAGTTGCACCACATCGATCTTGCCGCTTGCTTCCGCCCTCAGCGCCGCAGCGGCTTCCTCTCCCCTGGCGGCTGAGCGGCAGGCCAGGACGAGATCGGCGCCTGCCCCCGCCAGATGCCTCGCTGCCTCGAAGCCGATCCCTGAGTTCCCGCCGGTAATGAGGTAGCGCTTGCCACGCAAATCCGGCAGCTGGGTCACTCGCCAGTCAGAAACACCGCTAGCGAAAATTCTCGTCGGCTTTCTGCTCGGGTTCATCATTACAGGCTCTGGCATGGGTCCCGGCGACAGTGTCGCAGAAAAGGGAGTTCTTCCGGCCGTGACGTTGATCCATTTTGCTGAGGAACTTGAATGAACCCGCTCAGCGCCAGGACCGCCGGATCAGCCGCAGATTATCCCTCGGATTCTGATTCCCTGAGTTCTTTAGGGTCGTGATCCTGAAGGATTTTCCGGACCTGGGCCTCCGTCGCCCCGGTGGTCAAGACCTTGATCTCTTTCCTCTCTTTATCGGCGCGGATCTTTTCCCGCGGAAAGCCGGCAATGGTCGAGGTGGTGAGGTCATGCTGCGCGGCCTTCAGGGCCTCTTCGGTGTCGAAGGATGCGGTCAGAACCTTGTTCATGTGATTTCCTCCCGAGGATTCAGATGGCTCCGGTACTTACCTCCAAAGCTTAGCAGGCACCAGGCCATGTCGAATGCTTTGTCCAGGAGACCCTCGCTACTGAACGCCGCCCGCTAGCCTGGCACTGATTCGACAGAGCTTCCCGGGCGGTCCGCACGTTGCCGATGAGCTCAGCCTGGTGAAGCCTGCGGCAAAGATGCCGTAGGCCGCGATCAGCCCGGCCGTGGGATTTTCGGCCGGCCGGATGATGACGCCCCGCTCGGCGTTGATATAGGCCGAACACAGATCGAAATCGAACGAGCCGATGAAAAGCTCCCGTCGGTCTGGCGGTTCCCCCACACCAGGAGCTTACGTGCGAACTTGCAGGGATTTCGCGGCCATGCCCGCTCAAGGGGGGAGAGGCAGCCAGCTTGAAAAACTCAGAAGTTGAACCGCACGCCCACGTTCCAGAGGGTGATCTTGCCGTACTCGTAGCCAGTGACCAACGCGATGTCGGGCCGGAAGTACCAGCGGCCGGTCAGGCCGAGCAGGGTGTCGGCGTCGAAGGTGGCGGAGCCGTCGGTAGCGAGTTCGCCGACCGAGGTGTAGCGCACGTGGCCCTGCAGGTGGATCGCCGGCGTCGCCGACCAGATCATGCCCACCTCGCCGCCGATACCGTCGTCATCGACGTCCGCGTCGAGATTGAAGCCGGCGACCTTCACGTCCTTGAACTCGGTGTTGTCAAAGCTGAGGCGGCCGTAGAAGCCCATCGTGGGTGAGAACGGGTACGCATAGCCGACACCGATGCGCCATTGCACCACGTCGAAATCACCTTCGATGGTGTCGATGCCGTCGCTGACCTCCAGGTCCTGGCTGTTCGACGAATACTCGCCGAACAGGTGCATGTTCTCCCAGAACTCCCACGCGCCGCCGATGAAGCCGCCGGCGCCGGCATCGGTCTCGAGATCGAACGTGCTGTCGATGCCCGTGAACGCCCCGGCCTCCTCCACGTCGTTGACGAAGCCAGCGATGAAGCCGCCCTCGAGGTAATTAAAGCTGAGATCCTGTGCCCCCGCAGCCGCCGGCGCGCCAAGCGCGACCGCCACGGCAAGTGCGAGCATCCTGTTACGAGTAAACATACATTCACCTTTCATTGGGAACTGGCAAATACTGCCGGCCATCACGGCCGGGACTGTGCGAGACGACCTGTGCGCACGTCCAAAGTGTATATCAGGATTCCAGCGTTGCAGCGTCCCGGGGCCCGCTCGAGCTTAGGACGGTTCTACTACACAGTCGGATTTGCCTTTTTTGCGCAAATTCCCGGTAAATCGCCTGGATTGGCACTGGTGCGTTCCGGATGCTGGTTCATGGGCTCGTTTCCATAGCTTGCTTACCAAGGTAGTCGAGCCCCCACCAAAAAGGTTCACGCAGTGCGGGCAGCCATGCCCTCCCGGCATAAAACCCTAAGACGCGCCCGCGCTGTCGGGGTGCCCGCCGGCGTCGAGGTCGATCTTGAACAGCTGCGCGGCGTTGCGCCAGGCGATGCCCTCTTTGGCTTCGTCCGCCAGCTCGAGGCTGTTGAGGAAGCGCCGGTAGGTGCGCATCCCCGCCAGCGGCCAGTCGGTGCCGTACATGAGCTGCTTCCCGGGGTCGCCCATGTAACTGACCATGTCGCGCACCCGCTGCAGCATGTAGCGCTCGAACTCGTAGTGAAAATCCCCGAGTGTCAGCCCGGAGATGTCGGCGAAGACGTTGTCGTTCTTGTACAGCACTTCCGCCGTGTCCTGGAACCACGGGTTGCCGAGATGGCAGATGACGAACTGCACGTCCGGATAGTCGACCGCGACGTCGTCGACCAGCAGCGGGTGTGCCTGCCGCACCTTGGCATGTTTCGAGTAGGTGTCGCCGCAATGGATCATCACCGGGACGTCGTGTTTCGCCGCGATGCGGAACACGCTTTCCAGCGAGGGGTCGTTGATGGCGTAGCGGTCGTAACCGGGGTAGAGCTTGATACCCTTGACCAGGCCGTCGCGGATGCGCTCTTCCATGTTGAAGAGGTCGGTGCGCTCCTCGGGATCACGCCAGCGCAGGCCCTCGATGATGGTGATGCGCGGGTCGCCGTCCACCGCGCGGATCACTTCGTCGACATGGGGCCGCTGCACGTTGAACTTGTAGGAAGTCAGCACCACGGCATGGTCGACGCTGTTTTCTTTCATGGCGGCAAACAGCTCCGCCAGTGCATCGTCCACCGTGCGGCTCTGCTTCTCGTCGTAGGTGTTCAGGTGTACATGGCAGTCGATCAACATGGTAATTACCCTGGCGGGTCATTTAACCCAAGTATAAGGTCGCCGGAAGATCGCGGCAGCCCTGCGAACTTTCTTCGCTGCGCTCGTCACCGGCTGCTGCCGAGCCGGCATTGTGCGAAGCGCTTAAGAAAGATCCCAAATGGCCAAAGTAAACGACGGCGGGACAAGCTGCCGGCGAAACCTGGCTCCCAGCGGTCTTGGAGTGGGGGCAACTTTGAACGCCGATTGACACCCGGGGTGCGCCGGAGCGCGCCGAAGCGGCTCTGTCGTCCATCGCGCATACGACTGCCATTTCACCCTATTGCGATCCGTAATACGAACCATTATCATTCGCATCACACTCGCAACGGGGACTCCTTCTATGCTCTCGCCGAAATCTTTCGCCACCGGCCTGGCGCTGGTGCTCTGCTCGCCCTCGCTCTTAGCTGCTGGAAACAATAGTGAAACAGAGCCGGAGCTTGATCCGATGGCGGTATGGGGCAAGAACCAAATGGACCCCCTGCTGCCCGACAACCTGCCATCCGTCGAGGAGGGCATGGTCTTTTCCGGCAAAAAAACGACTGCAGTGAACCTGGACACGCAGCCGATCTTCGTCGAGCCTAATCTGCGCCAAATCTTCGCACGCTTGCCGGGCCTGTTCGTGTCAGAGCAGAACATCCCAAGCATCTATAACGTGAACTATCGCGGCTTGGGGAATCCTCACGAGTCGGAGTTCGTGGCCTTTTTCCAGAATTCGGTGCCCCTGGCGTCGGATCTTTTCGGTTACCCGACGATCTACTACCTGCCGCCGGCCCAGCGCATTGACCGCGTGGAGTTCGTGCGCGGCGGTTCTGGCCTCCTTTACGGGCCCCAGATCGGACCGACAATCAACTTCGTGACTTACCGCGCCGATGCCCAGGCCGATACCGGGGGCTCCACCGAGCACAGCTTCGGCACGGACGGCTTCTACAGCACGCACAACCAGGCCAAATGGGGTGACGGTACCTTCGGGTTAATGGCGAGCTACGACCGTCGCGAGGCCGACGGGCCGCGCGTGAATGAAGACTACCAGGTCGATGCCGGATACTTCGGTGCTTCTTATGACGGCATCGACAACGTCCGCATCGGCTTCGATCTCGATCTCTATCAATCCGACTCGGGTGAGGCCGGACGGCTGAGTTCGGCGGAATTCGCGGCCAACCGCGACCTGACCAAGACACCGTTCAACCGGGTCGAGATTGACCGGCTCATCGCCACCTTGAGCTACGACCAAAAGATAAGCGAGGACGCGACGTTGAACGGTCGGCTCTGGCACTCCTATCAAGATCGCTTCAGCAGGCGCTCCGCCGCTTTTGTCGACCCCGCCGATGAACCGGCCACGACCAACATCGACCAGCAGGAATTCAGCACCTACGGGCTGGACTTGCGCTACGCGCGCGGCTGGAGTGACCGCCATGTCCTGACGGTCGGGACGACCGCCTATCGCACCGATAGCCCCCGCACCCGTCACGTCAGCTCGGACATCCGCTCGAATGTACAGCGCTCCGAAGACCTGTTGTATGACCAGGACCGGGTGATCACCTACAACGCCGTGTTCCTGGAGAACCTGTTCCGCTTCGGCGACCTGAGCCTGGCCCCGGCCGTGCGCTTCGAGCGGGTCAACTATGACCTGTTCGAGAACGTGAAAAACCCCAGCCTGGCGCGCGATCCGGTTGATGTGGACACCACCGAAAACGAACTGTTGTTCGGCCTCGGGGCCATGTTCCAGCTGGGCCGGACCAGCGAAATTTACGCGAACGTTTCGGAGTCCTACCGGCCGCAGCGATTCGACGATCTCGCCAATCCGAGCGCCGAGCTGGCCGGCGCCAACGGGCCTGATGTT
>Ga0209942_1001054_pt1 | contig 15615 bp, 23 predicted proteins | sample SalPonR1_A_D2_MG_FD_185695 | JGI IMG/M metagenome (GOLD analysis project Ga0209942, IMG submission 185695) | Salt pond soil microbial communities from South San Francisco under conditions of wetland restoration - Salt Pond MetaG R1_A_D2_MG... ... | reverse complement strand
ATACACAGCAACATTATCACAAGATTATAGTCTAAATTATACTAATTATCTTGAATATATATCATACAAGTTTGAGCCTTATACATCGCAATTGAATGGAAATAATATATACCCACTTAATTTTACTATATATGATAGTAGTGGTAGTATAAGTAATATTCTGTACAATGTAACCTGGAATGATACATTGTTGTACGAAGATACAAGTACAGAACATTATGGAACAACACTTAATTATAATATAAACACAAGCGATAAAAGTGGATATGTTGATGTGGTTGGATATATTGTATCTGATACTGGAGAGTATCAATTTACTAATAGTTATTATATAAATTCTGTAACAGCAGAAGGATATTCGTTGCAAGATTTCAGCGATGAAATGAAAACAAAAAATACACTTGAAAAAACAATGTATTCAATACTTGCGTTTTTTTTAATTGTACTTGCAACCGTATATATTTCACAGTTTACTTTAGTTGGGGCGGGGGTATTGTCATTATTGCTTGTTGGACTTTTTATAATGCCCGTAGGTATAATTACATTCGGTCTATTGTTTGTTCTTATGTTATTTGTTATTGTTGTAATGTTTATAATTAAGGGGATAGGTGGATAGATATGGGTAATTATGTGTCAGGTTTTTTTATAACAATGTTTGTAATAAGTTTTGTTTTAGCTATTGGGCTTCAAGGGACAAATATTGAGAATAAAGAGGCAACGGACCAGTTTAAAACTTTTTATAATGATGATTTTGACGAGGAGACTGGTAGTAACTGGTACGATACTATGCTTAGTAGAATTGTATCATTCGAGACTGTTGGCGGTCTTGTAGCTGGTGCAACAGTAGGTTTTTTAGTCGGTGGTGTTGGTTCGTTCGTTGTGGCGGCGGCGGTAGTAGGTGGATTCATAGGATATGCAATTAATTATTATTCGATCATAAATATTATATTCGGAACATTGCCAGTAGAGTTAAGTATGTTTTTTGGTGGATTTTTTGGATTGATTTTTATTGTATTTTTGATTAGAATATTAACAAATAGATAGGTGGTATATGATGATAGAGATATTAACTTTGGTTTTTAATAATATTAATAATTATGTCTTCGGTAATATTGTCTATACTGGTCTAGCGTTCACTCTTGCGATTGTTGTCTATATGATAGCTAATAATGTGGATATAGGAACCACATTAGCTGTATTGAGTATAGGTACAATTATAGCTTCATTTGTAATATTTCCGACTTGGGTGGCAATATCGATATTAATCATAATAGGAATTATTATATCTTGGGCAATAATAAAAATAGTAGGTGCAATATAATGAAAATAATAAATAAGATAGTAATAATGATTACATTATTGCTAATGGTAGGAACAGCATATGGAGCTAATCCGAGTAGTATATATGCTATTGGTGGGTCGGGTTCAACAACAATTGATATATCAAGCGAAGAATTCCAAACTATAGATTCAATAAATTTCAATGTTACAGATGATACAAATGGTAGTATTCAAGGAACATTCAACATTGAAAAAATAAGCGGAATAGATATGAATGAAGTATATCTAAGAATATTATTAGATGATGAAGAAATTTATAACAAACTAATAAGAAGTGTTAATAATATAGATGATATAGGTTCAGTTGGTTTTATAACAACAACAGAATTGATAGAGAATGAACATAATTTACAAATACAAGTAAGAAGAACAGGGGACGGAATAGTAAAAATGTTCAATATTGATAATGTAATATTGTTCTTATCTACGAATACTGGAGAAATAATAGATTATACTTACAACAATTATAATTATAATTTTGTAGGAGATGGAACATATAAGAACACATACAACTCTACACATACTAATCAATATGAAGGAGATGTATTGTATATTGATACATATAGAATTACAAGCACAGATGCAACAGAAACAATAAGTTATAGCGAAAATTATAATACAAGCAATAAAAGTGGATATTCACTTAGAGATATAACAACAGATGGTGGAACTGGGTCAGTTTCCAACTCTTATATATATACTGGACTATCTGCGGATACATATACTTATCAAAAATATGATAAGTCTACAACTGGAACTAATACTGTTACAGGAGAACTATATATAATGCCGTATAATGTAACAAGCACAGAATATATTCCTCATCAATATATAAGCAATGAATCAACTGATGGAAATTCATATATATCATTTACTTCGGATACGAATAATGTTCTTATGAGTGGAGATTATGATATACAGAATGGAAGTGCAATAGTATTTATTTATTCTGTATCTGCATATTTACAAAAAAAAGGAACATTCAATACTTGGGGAGAACTAACTAACTCTACTGGAGATGTAGTATGCACCTCGAAAAAACAAAGAACTCTTGAAAGAGTAAGTATAGGTAATGTGAATATATATTCTATATGTGATGATCTGAATGTGGGAGATACATATACATTCACAGTATACTACAATGCAACAGAATCTGGTAGAATATACGACGAATCATTGTCATATATGGAGGCGGTAGAATTCGATATAACTACAGAATTACAGCCACCATTATATAGTGATATTATTTCTCCTGATAATAATGAAAATGTATGCGGAAGTACTGATATAGAATGGTTGCCTTTTACTGATGGAAGTGATATAACTTACAATGTAACTCTGCGAAATGTTTTCGGGAAATTTATAAAAACAATTGAAACTGGTATGAATATAGATTCTACTACTTATGATTTTAGGGAAAATTCCAATGGATATTATCGAATAAATATTGAAGGTTGCAATGTAGATGGGTGCAGCGATACAGATGTAAAAGTATACAACAGTTGTTACAATGAGGAAGAACCTCAAGAGCAAGGTATACATCTATGGGTTGTGATTGGATTGATGATTATTATAGGTTTCAGTGCAATTATGGGTATCAAATATAAGATGGTATCATTCGGTATATTCAGCGGAGTATTGATGATTATACTTGCGGCGTTGTTATTCAACGGTATATATTGGAATGTTTGCGAATCGAATGGAGTAGATTCACATTATTGTGGTATAGAATACTTAGATATTCCATATTGGATACAATGGAGTAGCCAGATTATGTTAATATTGCTTGCATTCGGTTTGATTCTTGAATCTATTGCAGCAAATCCATTGAAAACAAAAGACGATAGTAGAGGACTAGACTGGTACAAATAATATTATATATAGAATAAATCAAATATATATAGTTCCTACCACCCTATGTTGTTAAGCATAGGGTCTTTTTCTTATTATTAATTATAACAGTGTTATATATTAGGTTTCTAAGCGTCAAATAATTTTTATGATTTTGGGACAAAATCAAAGCGAAAGATTTATAAAACTATTTATTAAAGTTAGGCATTTTTAGGGGTAAAAAGTAAAAAACAGTGTTGTAATTTACCACTAACAAGAAAGCAAGTTTAAAAAAATAACACAAATAACACTGTACTCAGCTGTTACTTGGAAGTCTTTTTAAAAAAAAAGAGGTTATAGAATTAGTTTATCAACACAGTGTTATTTGTGTTATTTTTTTTTGTGTGTCCTATTGTTGTCGATTTTTTACAACACTGTTTTCCTGTTTTTTTTATATTTTTTGATATTTAAAAAAGGTATGATTTTGGGACAGTATAATATATTTATGGTTGTGCAAATAATTAGCACAGTTTGTTATTTTTTTATATACTACCTAATCTATAATACTAATATGACCTTAGATATTTTAAATGATATAGGATACGATATCGAACCTAATGAGTTCGAAAGTTTGTTCTTAGAAATTATATTATATTCGTCATCAATATCAAGCAAAGATATTGATATAATTAATAGATATATTGATGCAAAAAAAGCATCAAAAAAAGTATCAAAAGAATATGTTAATAAGCTCCAAGAGATATGGAGTAGATATCATTATCTTATTGATATAGATAAAGATACAAGTACATCAGATTTTGCAAATCTTAAATCAATTGATGTTAATGATTTCATAAATGATAAAGATAAAATTGATTGGGATTCTGTTTTTAATCAATTAATTATAATTCAACCTATATATTATGATGAGTATGATAGGTTTTTTTATTATTCTTTTTCTGAAAATTATTGGAAACAGATAGATGATATATATGTAATGATTATAATTAAAAAAATAACAAAAAGATGTAATATCGAGGGGAACAAAAACAAATTTCTTAATATGTTAAAAATTAAAGCAAGATTACAAAAACCAAAAGAACCCCCAATCAAATATGTATTGTTTAATAATTGTATTATTAATATAGAAACAAAAGAAAAAATAAAACCTACAAAAGAATACTTTTTTTGTCAAAAAATACCTTATGATATTACAAACACAGATATTAATACAACTAATATTGATTTATTTTTTAACTCATTAACTGGAAACGATTCAAAAAAAATAATTCAATTGAAAGAATTGATTGCCTATTGTTTAATTCGAGATCAAAGATTAAACAAGATGTTTTTTCTTGTAGGGAATGGTAGCAATGGTAAGTCTACTTTTATCAATTTTGTATCTAGAATGTTAGGTGCAGATAATTGTGTAAGTATCTCAAGTGAAGATATTAATGGTAAAAACTCTCACGGTTTAGTTAATTGTATTAATAAGCTCTGGATTGAATGGAATGAACCAAGTCGATATGATTTATCAGCAACTTCCAAATTTAAACAATTAGTCGGAGGGGATAATATTAATATTAATCCAAAAAACAAAAAAACAATAAACACAAAAATATATGGAAAACTAGTATCTCCGACCAATTCATTACCCCAGTCTAGTGATAAGACAGATGGTTTCTATCGTCGATTAGTCCATATTATGTTCAATCAAAAATTCTCTGTAAGTCAATCTCCTCCAGAGATAAGTGATGAAGAGATTAGTTCTTTTTGGTGCGAATTATTAGATATTGCATACAATATATATAATAATAAAAAATTAAAATATATGCAAGATATAAAAGAAATAAAAGAAATCCACGAAAAATTAAGCAATCCAGTATATAATTATATTGATTCTATTCTTGAATATGCTCCAGGATATAATATACCTTTTTGGAGTTTTTTTGAAGATTTTAATGATTGGGCTTCAAGATGCGGTAAAGGTTCAGAATCCATCAAATCTGTAAAAGAAATGTTGGCACAAATAAATATTAATTATTCTTCTTTTGACAAAAAACAATTTTATTCAAATTCATATAGATATACTAAAGTATGGCGTTGGATACCTAATTATAGATTCAAAAACCCCCAAAAACAAAAAGAAATCTGGAAACATATTAAATCTGCAATTACTCCAGATGATAATATAGACCTAGATATTATTATTAATAAAACCCAAAAATATTATGGATATAATACAAATATAAATGATACTGTTGTTATCTATAATAATTTATATAAAATTCTTAAAATATCACTTAAAAAACCAAAACCAATAGATAATTTAATAGAAGATATCCAATATAATTATTTAACAATTTTTAATTCTAATATAGATTATGACACTGTATTAGATTATATTAACAAGAAAAAACAAGAGGGATTAATATATGATATAAAAAATAAAATCACTTTTGTTTAATCAAAAAACATAAACTATATAAAGATATACACACAACATATATTTAGGTGTAAAAATGAATAAAATTATAAACAAAACACCACACAAGGTTGTGGTGCTAAATAAGGACAACGAAGTTGTCCAGGAATTTGAAACAGAAGGTCAAATCAGACTTTCTGAAAAAAGAATAAATAGGGATGCCATTAATGGAATTCCTATTAAAGAAAAGCATTATGGTAGTTCTGAACTACCACCAATAAAAGAAGATACATATTATATTGTGTCTTCTCTTATTGCACTGTCTTACCCTGACAGAGCTGACTTCTTGGTTCCTGACCAAGTTGTTCGTGATGATAAAGGCAACATAATAGGTTGCCGAGCTCTTTCTTTTATTTAGGTGTAAAAAATGGATACGATAGCAAAAATAAAGATAAAAGAATATTTAAAAAAATGTAACAAACCGCAGTCTATATATATGATTGCTAAAAACACTGGTGTAGCATGGGCTACAGCAGACAGACATGTAAATAAAATGTTATTAAATCGAAAAATGACACAAGTTGGTACACAACAACATGGTACAATAACTGTTGATTTATATGAATTAGTATAAAAAAGATATTATTATAAATATCAAAAAATAAATAAAATTAAAGGATTCTAAGGTCATTAGGTCTTTAGTTGTGCGTTTTTTTCGCACAACTCCTTATTTATTAAAAATCTATATATACTAGTTATACCAATTATATTATAGGTAGGATAAAATGAGTTTCTTCAACAAAAAAAAAGGATATCTAGAAATAGGTATCGATGGTAAAATTAAAATCTACACAGATAGGCAACAAAAAATAAGAAATAGACAAGCTTATTTGAGATTTTTAGCAGCAAACAACATCGAGAGAGAGTATTATGATTAATAATATTCCCTATATACTTCTTGAGTTACAAGAAGATAATCGAATATTATTGGAGGTAATTAACAGATGAAAATATATAATTTTTATCAGGAGTTACTCACTTCTGAAGATGTTAAAAAGCTGTGTGATGATAATAATGTAATATTAATTCAGGATTTTTATCCTTATAATCCTGGATCTATCAGGAAATTCTTTAGAAAATTAGCAACAAATCCAAAATACCAATTAATCAAAAGAAAACAATACCACGAGGTAATTGGTATAATGCGGGTGAAATAAGAAATGAAAACAGTAATATATATTCGAAATTCAAAATCGGATAAAGAACCAAGAATTCAACTTGGTTCAATTTACAAAATTGCACCACAAGAAGCAGAAATATATGAAGAGAAAAAATCTGCTTGGAAAAATCAAGAAAAAAGGACTGTTTTTAATGAAATTATAAATTTAATAAAAAAAAACAAAGTTAGTAATATTTATGTTTTTGATTTAGATCGGATTTATAGAAATCGAAAAAATCTTGTCTCTTTTTTTAAACTTTGTAAGATTTATAAAACAAAAATCCACAGTTATAGACAAGATTGGATAAATAATATAAACAACATCGAACCGCCATTCAACGATATTATGTTTGATTTTCTGATAAATATTCTTGGCTGGATTGCAGAAGATGAAAGCAATAAAAAATCAGAAAGAATAAAAAATGCAGTTAAAAAAAAGAACAATACTACAATATCTTACAAAGGAAATAAATGGGGACGAAAAAAACTATCTCCGCAAAAAACAAAATATATTAGGGATTATATCTGTAATAATCCAAATATGTCACTTCGACAAATTGCAAAAAATACTAATTCTACAAAATCTACAGTATATAGAATACTGTCCCAAAATCATACCTAGTTTTTTACTCTTATTTACCTCTATTTTTTAGAGTGTCCCAATATCTGCTAATTATGGGACATTAGGATTATATACTTTTTTATACAATTTTATATATAACACTGTTATAGGTGGTAGGGATACAAGATAAAGTTTTAGATATTCTCAAAAAAAATAAATTGTTATGGTTGTCTGTTGATGATATCCATATAATTTATTCCTCGAAATATGGAGAGATATCTAGAGGTACAATCAACAACAATTTAATAAATTTATTTAAAAAGGATTATATAGACAAAAAGTACCTATATGGTTCTTTCGGAGTTGTATATATATGGAAAAAATAACAAAAGTCTATCAAAATAAAAAAATATTATCAGCAAAAATAGCCATTCCCACAGACATTCTTAAAAAAATAAAATGGAAATATAATAATATATTTGTTTATTGGGACTATCCCACTGAAATAAATAGTCTTGATGACATTAATATTAATATAAGAGGTGTATAGATATGGATTTTGTTTCTATACTTTTGTGGATTTTTGTTATTATTATATTTTTTGTTTATATAAAAAAAAGAAAAAAAGGTGTAAAAAATAATAATTAATGCGAGTATGCTTGAAGACATAGCTCCAATACTTATACTTGGGTATGCGGGGTATATGTTTTATCTTGTTTATCAATCAAAAATGGGGGGATAAAAATAATAGAAATAAATCCTTATGTTAATTATACATCAATATATCAAGAAGCATTTTCTAAAGCTTTTTTGGTTGTTAATAATTATACTTATATCATAATAGGTACAATTATTATAAATATGATTTTGTTTAACTTACTGAGATTTAAAAAAATCTCAAAAATAAAATATGATGAATTACGAAATATAACCGATATCGTGCAAGGTGTTTCTTGTGTTTCTTTGATTTCATATTATATATGGTGCTTTTTATGAAATATAAATATAATGGAAGAGTAATACTATCTGGTAATAGTAGAGCGTTATCAATTATCTCTATGGTTCTTAGCGTTGCTTATGAATGGGTACACGGCGAATATACCAATCTGTCGAAATGGGACAAAATCAAATTTGCTGCTAAAAACCCACAAAAAGCATCATCATTAGGTATTGGATCTAAAGTTGCAAAAGAAATCGGACAAGAATTAAAAAACCATCAAATTTTTTGGTTAATTGATTATAATAATAAAAACAAAAAAGACAACAAGCTAACCATAGAAATATCTCATAATAATAAAGACCGATTTGAAGAATTAATAAAACATAGCAAAGGCTGGTCGAATTTAAATAAATTATCAGTAAAATGTACAGTAGAGAGGGATTAGATATGGATTCAATGAACCAAACTCTAAATTATAGAAGTCAAAACGACATAGCTCCCAAAATGCAAGTCAGACAAGTCTTGCAAGAACTTATGTTTATGATTTCAAAATTAAGCCGATATAAATATAACGAGCCACTTATGGACTCTGTTAAAACACTTATATCTCTTATTCAGAATATGATAGGTTTACCTAATTCAAATTTTACTTATAATAATATAAAAACCATACCAAATGAATTCGTCGAATATGCTCTTTCCGAACACAGAAAAATAATTGATAAAATGACACACGAAGGTTGGTGGCTTGATACAGATGCATACGAGGAGATATAATTGAAGAAATCTAATCAAGGTATTATTACCGATATAATCCAAAAAAGAATAAATAATAAGAATCAAAACCTTATCGGTCTTTTTGTCGGTGCTACTGGTACAGGTAAATCATACTCTTGTTTAAGACTTGGGGAGAAGCTAGACCCCAATTTCACATCGAAGAATATAATTTTTTCTGTTGATGAACTAATCGAAAAATTACATAATAAAGAAATAAAAAAAGGTTCTGTACTTGTTTTTGAAGAGATTGGAGTAGGTGCAGATTCCAGGAATTTTTATACAAAACAAAATAAAAATCTTGGATATGTTCTTGCAACATTCAGAACTCTCAATTCTGTTATATTATTCAATACTCCCGCTCAATCGATGATCGATAAAAAAGTGCGACAAGTAACACATATAATTTTTGAGATGATTGGTATCGATTATCAAACAAAACGAGCTTTTTGCAAACCGAAATGGATACAGCATAATGGTTTACTAGGAAAAGATTTTCCCAAATATACAAAAAAAGGAAATTTCAAAATAAAACAAGCGCGATTCAAACTACCCTCTCAAAAATTAATTGATATATACGAAAAAAAGAGACAAAGCTTTTTAGATAATGTGATTTTTAAAGCAAAAAATCAAATTGAAGAAGAAAGTAAACCTAAACAAACTAAAAAACTTAATATAAAAAAAGATGTATCCGATAAAATTAAAGAATTAGGCGGCGTTCCACAATTTCTAGAAAAAGTAAAAAAGAAAAATAAGTTGGATATAAATTATATAAGTATTATATTCGAGTGTGGTAGAACTATGGCATACTCATATAAAGCCTATATAGAAATGATGTATAACTAGAGACGAGATTATATGATAAAAATAAGTTTACTTGATTTGTTGTTTTTTATTTTTTATTTATTATTTATTTTTTTAATTACTAGTTATATTTTTTATATAAGTATATAGAAAAAAGCCGTCTTCTTAATAATTTTGTTATTTTTTTAGCTTTTAATTTTAATGTTTTTGTTTTTGTTGTTTTGTTTAATTTTTAAAAATAGAGAGCGAAACCCATCTATATAAGCTCTTACTAGTTTTATGTGTATATTTGATTATAACACTGTTATATTTAGGTAAATATTATATATAGAAGTGTTCTATATATATGTAAGTTCGCATAGAACTGCAAAACATAAGAGGCGTATATAATGACAAGCGTAATCCAAATTATTATAGGAATCGTAACGGCTTATGTAGGTTTTGTAATTGTTGACTCAGTAGACAGTGGAACTACTTGGAATTCAACAATCGCAGATACTATTGGTGGATATATTGTACCGATAGGACTACTTGGCGTTATGGGAATGGCAGCATTTATGAATTCTTAATTGATAAATGCAGGGTAGATATTTCTACCCATTTATATTTCAAAAAAAGGTTGAAAAAATGAAAAAAAAAGGAGTTGCAACAATATCATTCATTGTTATGATTGTTGCAATCTATATTGGTGGAAGTATACTAGATGTAATAATATCAGATAATGTAAACTATGATGTTGTGTCTGATGAATCTATAACAATATCTGGTGTACCCGAAGTAATAACAACCGACAATAATAATGTTGTATCTGGTACTCTTACGATTACCAATTCTACGGATTATACACTTCTAGCGAATTCTGATTATACTGTACTGGATTATGATGCAGGTACGATTAATATAACAAGTTATGATAATACAACTTATGGCGATGATTTATTGTTGAATTATCAATATAAAGGTAGTCAGTATATGGATAACAGTATAGCTAGAACAATAAGTCCTTACATACCAGTTATGATATTATTGGCATTGCTCGGTGTAGTAGGATTAGGTGCAATGAAGTAGTTCTTTGCATCTTATCCATTTTATATTAAATATAAACATTATAAGGTAGGGTATAATGACAAAAAATATAAAAAAAGATAAAATATTAGAATTTATAAAAAAAAGTTTTTACAAAACAAAAGATTTTTTTAAAAATAAAGAAGAGAATTTAGATAAAAAATTAAAAAAATATAAACTTCAAGCAGAGATTGAAGAACAAAAACAAAAGTTGAAAAGATTAAAAAAAACTAATAATCCTTATTCACATCTTTTTGATAAATAAATTATTAGGTAGGAAAAAATGAATGAAAACGAAATAGAAAATTTATCTGAGGAACAAAGACAACGATATTTACTTCAAGATTCGTCAGATGATATTGATGAATTAAGAGAAAAACGACTTGGAGATGTAATAAATAAATTACTAAAATCTGACTATAATCGTTTAACGATCAAAAATGGTCTTAAAATATTTGCTCAAGAAATGAAAACTGGAAATCTTGATAAACAAGATGTAACATATTGTAATACTGCTTTTGAGCTGATTTCTGGAATTATTTCCTTTTACGAACGACACAATATAGGAAATATTGAAGAAAACAATTTCATTAAACAATTACTTATAAATGTATATAGTAGAATTAGTTTGTCAAATTCTAGGAATGGGCATTTGAATGAATTAGTTTTCAAGAATATATCAGAACATCATTTCAGCAACAAAGAAAATCGTGGAATGAAATCCTTTTTTAAAAAATAGAGGTAGGAAAAAATGAATTACGAATTATATAGTTATGGCGTTATATTATTACCTTTGATATATATGGGTATAATAAGCACAAACAAGGTACTAACCGACAAGCTTAAAGCAAAAAAAGGTTATGTAAGAATAGAACAAATAAGTAAGACTGGTAGACATATGTTTGAGGGCTATGCTATTCCTCAAGACGATGGATTGCTTGTTTTGAAAAACAAAAAAACAAAAATAAAAAAAAATTATCCCTATGATAAAAATGCAACTTTCATTAATAAAAACGGTTGTCCAACAATATTATATAACCCCAGCAAATCGATCATTAATGTAAATGATGGCGGCACATATAATATTCAGATGAGTGAATTAGATAATTTGCTGGCAAATACTTATAATGCAGCACTAGCGAGCATCAAAAGAAATGCAACAATTGATAAAATGACAAAAATACTTATAATTGGTTCTTGCGTGGCGGCTGCTGGGATATCTTGGTACTATGGTAAAGACATTCCAGAGATTTTAGAACTGCTTAAATCTGCAGTTTCAAACATATAAATATTATATATAGAATAAATCAAATATATAGTATATAAGGTAGGGTACAATGAAAAGAAAAAAGAAAAAGAAAAACTTTGAAGATTTTTTTATTAAAACTTCTGTTTTTGACAAGTATTCAAAGGCGTGTATAGATTCGTACACGGCTAAGGATATTAAAGGTTTAAAAATCTTTCATAAAAGATTATTAAAAAAATTAAAGTGATATTATATGAGTGAAGAGAAGAAAAAGAAAAAAACTCCAATGTATATTGGTAGTGCGAAACCTGGAGAAACGAAAAAAGTAAAAAAGGTTACAGCTACTGGTAGTGCGAAACCTGGAGAAACGAAAAAAGTAAAAATACCAACTCAACAATCAACAACAAAAAAGGAACCAAAACCAAAAAAACCAAAAACAAGTAAATATAGATATAGGTCTTATTCTCCTACTCAAAACACAGAACAACCAACAAAATCAACAAGAACAGATATTGGAAAAAAACAAATCGAAAAAGACATAAAAAAAAGAAAAGAACAAAAAAATAAAGACATTTTAAATAAATTAGGGATTACAAGAGCAGATAAGTTACAAGAACAACAATTAAAAGCAGATATAATAAGAATTAAACAAACAGAACCAGGAAAAACATTTGATACAACTAAAACAAAAGAAATAGAAAAGCTTGAAGAACCATTAAGAAAAAAAGAACAAGATGCATTAATGAAGACACAAGAAAAACTTGAAAAAATAGAATCTCCTCTTACCAAAACAATTGATAAAATTACAAAAAAAGATGATTCTCCTAATAATTTTATTGCTACTGGTAGTGCGAAACCTGGAGAAACGAAAAATATATTTGTAACTCCGAAATGGGCTCAACCAACAGGCAAATTTCTTAAAGGTACTTCTACCTCAATATACGAATCAATTGCAAAACCTATTAGTTCATATGGTATGTCCTTAACTGGTCTTATATATGCACCAAGAACCGTTGTTCCAGCAATTGCAGAACGAGCAAAGACAAAACCGACAGAGTTTGCTGGGGAGGTCGCAGGAGACATTTTATTTGACTATACACTTGGTAAAATATCATATCCAAAAATTAAAAAAACTCCAATCAAAAAAACAATAGTTACAGATTTACCCGATAATCGTTTAACCATCAAAAATGGTCTAAAAATAAACAAAATAGCCGACCAAGATATAATATTTAAATTTAAAAAAACAAAACCTGATGCACCTATTGTAACTAAAGATTGGAAAATAAATCCAATTTACAAAAAAGAACCACCTAAAGTTGATTATACTAAAACAGATATAAAATTCAAACCAAAAAAAGATACAAAACTTGATTTAAAATCAAAATTATTTGATGATGTAAAAATAGATACAACAAAAACAAAACCAAAATCTATAACAAAACCAAAAACAACAAAAAAAAGTAATATAAATAAGAAAGTACTTGAATCACTAAAAGAAAAATCAATAAAAAAAATATTACCTGATGATACAAAAACAACAAAGACAAAAACAAAACCAAAATCTATAACAAAACCAAAAACAACAAAAAAAAGTAATATAATAACATTTGACGATTTAAAAAAAAAAGGAATAATTAAAGATGATAAAACTAAAACAAATACAAAATTGAAATTAATCGAAAAACAAAAGCTTGAAGAACCAAAAGTAAAGTTGAAACAACCGCAGAAACTTAAAAAACCAAAAGTAAAGCTTAAACAACCACAGAAACTTAAAAAACCAAAAGTAAAGTTGAAACAACCGAAGAAACAAATACTTAAACAAAAAATGAAACAAGATTATAGTTTTTATCCAGCAATAAAAAATAAATATGAACAAATATCTAAGCAAGAACCAAAAATAAAGTTAAAACAACCACAGAAACAACCGCAAAAACAACCACAGAAACAAGAACAAAGACAAAGACCAAAACCTCCTGCACCTACTCCAATTATAAAATTTAAATTTTCGTCCCCTAAAGTTGAAGAAATCAAAATAAAAAAGTTTAAAATCGAAAAAGAACCAAAAAAATCATCTAAAAAGAAACCAAAACCAAAAAAACCAAAAATATTAAAATTAAAAGCTAAAAAGAAAAAAGAACAAAAAATAATTAAAGATACAACAAAAACACAAGGTTATAATGCATATGCAAGAAGCAAAGGGAAATTTATAAAATTAAACAAAAAACCATTAACAAGAACAAGTGCGTTGGGGCTGATGGGTAGAGTTGTAGATAATACAGCATCGGTTACTGGAAAAATAAAAAAAACTAATAAAAAACCAACAAGAAGTGGTGGATTTACTGGATTTTTTAATAAAAAAAAGTTTAATATAAAAAATAATAAATATATAGAAAAAAAGAAACATAGAATAGATACAAGGGGAGAAAAGAGAGGAATAACAGTAAAGGGTTGGTTCTCAAATAAAAGAAAAAGGTTTACATTATGAAGAGAAAAGGGTCAATAGTAGGTATGTATTTGATGATTTTTGGTATCGTCATATTGGCTATTGCGGCACCGCTAATAACTACAATATTCGGGGCGGTAGCACCGACATATACAAGTGATGTTGGGTGGATATCTATGCTTATATTGCCTGTTACTGTAATAATTATAATTTTAAAAGGGGTGTCAGAATGAGACAATTATATAAAATATTAATAATAACATTATTTTTATTCATTTTAGCACCTACTATTGCGGCAAGTAGTTGGGAATATCCTAACTACCAATACCGTAGTGGACTTAACTTTAATTCCAGTTATGCTGGCGTTAGTTATATGATTAATGATACTAACGACTTATATGGTGTGAGACATTGGACTACTCAGAGTGATTATATCTATTATAATAGTACAGATGGAACTGATGTTATTAATACAACTGAATATTATACAGATGAAAATCTTACTGCAATGTATACTTTTGACAATAATACTTTTGCAACAAATACAACACAAGATACAAGTTATAACGGAAATGATGGGACATTATACGGTTTTGATAGAAATGATGGTACTGTAAGTGGTGGAACTACAATTGAAAACGGAGTGATAAAATTTGATGGTATAGATGGATATGTTGATACTAATTTAAATTATATTAATGGAAGTCAGTCTATTTCTTTATGGGTGAAAACACCTGTTAATACTGGAGGAAAATTAGATGGAATTTTTGGGATAAGAGACAATGCTGGAACAGACCAAAGATTTTATTTATTTGTTGAAAGTGATGGAAGCACTCAAATAGGTGCTCAATTAGGTGCATCATCTTTAATAATTAGGGGAAATTCAATGGGTGAAAATGTTTGGAATCATATTGTATTGACTTATGATTATACTGACAATAATGTGTCATTATATCAAAATGG
>Ga0209942_1001051_pt1 | contig 15638 bp, 12 predicted proteins | sample SalPonR1_A_D2_MG_FD_185695 | JGI IMG/M metagenome (GOLD analysis project Ga0209942, IMG submission 185695) | Salt pond soil microbial communities from South San Francisco under conditions of wetland restoration - Salt Pond MetaG R1_A_D2_MG... ... | reverse complement strand
TATCATGTAAAATTTGTGGATAATTCGAGTTAAATGATTTTCATTTGTTTTAGTGCCTTGAAGGTCAGCTCTTTTCTCAGTCTCACGAAGGCATCCCGGTCGAATGGACCTTTGGGTTCTATATTTGTCGCAAAGAAGTAGGCTTTGTTGTTGGTTTCTACATATCCTACAAACCAACCATTATTCACTCCCTTTTGAATGGACCAGCCCGTTTTTCCGCTCAGTGTATAAGCGTCATTTTCTTCCATGACCATCATGCGCTTCATGATGGTTTCCGTGCGTGGTGAAATGGGGAGGGTAGACTGATAAAATCTCTTCAAAAAGTCAATTTGCTCAAAAGGAGTGATGCGGGATTCTCCCTGGAGCCAAAACCTATCAATATTTGTGGAATCTACATCCATAGCTCCATAGTTAAGCGTATCGAGGTATCTGTTCATCCTGTTGGCACCAATTTTTCTGGCGATCTCCTGATAACAAGGCACGCAGGAATAATGGAAGGCCTCTTTTAGGATGAGGTCTTGTTCCCACACCTCCAGCATCCGATCTTCCCCGCCCCATCGGAAAAGGCTACTATCGTTCTCCACCACAGCCGTTTCAAGGGCGATTATGGAATTTGTGATTTTAAAAGTTGAGGCGGGCAGCTGTCCTTTTTTACACCCCCCGAAGTCATTCGAATAGTAAGTGTCCGCTTCTAGATCATACAATAAGATAGCCCCCTTCAGGTCAGACGTATCGATAAGCGTTTGAAGTGTGGAAACCACAATATTACCTCCCGTTGTATGGTCTAGCGCCTTCTCGGAGCCGGTGTTCTGATCTGAACAGGCAACGAGTAGGAGGAGGATGGGTAGTGTGTGGATTATTTTCAAGGTGTTGGGTTTGGTAGTAGCATATTATAGGTGGCTTTGATCAAAATTACCTTACCACTTTCTGTTGCATTTTCAGGACTGATTAATTGCATGGTTATAGATTCCCCCTGATTCGGGTGTAGGTCTAAATATAGTGGGATTTGGTAAAACTCCGTCCTAGAAGCCTATTTTAATGTCTTGGACCCTCATTGGTGCTGTGGGTGCGGGGTTGAGGGTGTGGGGTGGGTTGATAATTAAACGGCGGTTGGTGATTAGGGCCCAAGGAGCGAGCGATCAGCGAGCCGAGAGTCATAAAGTCCCGAAGTGCTAGTAATGTCAGTAAAATCAGCTTAACTAATTATATCTAGGTTTATTCAATATTCCTTACTTATTCCTCTTAAAATTTTCCGCTTGCTCAAAGATCTCTTGGTATACTTCATCGCGATCCACAGGAGGATAATTGTGTTTTGCCAATAGCAGAATAAGTTCTACCTTTAATTCTGCCTTAATATCTGCTCTTTTATTCCAGTCGGTATATTTGGATATGTTATCCACCTCTTTTTTTACTTTTCTAGATAAAAGAAGCAGCTTTTCTTCCGGATACTCAAAATCATATTTATTTGTTAGTGATTTTAATATATCGTAAAAGGCTTTCTCTTCTATATCAATACCCATATCTTCAAAAGATTCCATATCCTCTTTTATTGAATGATACAGGTCTATAATTTCATCTGTAAAATCTTCCAACACCTCACTTCTTAGTATATCGCCCTCCCTTCGCTCATTATATCGATCTACTAAAGACTTAAATTTTTTTGAGAAATCTACTCCTTTGATTTTATTGACTCTCTTGAAGTCTTCTATAGCTTTTGCAAGTAGTTTTTGAAGCAGCTTAATCTTTGTGTTTGGCAGCTTAATTTTATTGATTTTCGATAAGTATTCTTCATCAAAAATGTCAATTTGTTTCGCATCATCATTACCAAGCTTGGTAATTTCAACTACACCCTCGCTTTCAAGAGCATCCGCTATCATTTGTCGGACTTTAGCATTCATCTGAGCAGTGTCCGGAGCTGATCCTTTTGTTAATTTAAAAATAATTGATCGGACTGCTATATAAAAGTGAATATAATCCCGTTCATACCTAGAAAGCTCTTCACTCCCACAACATATATCATAAGCCGTCTTCATCCGTTTCACTAAGAACATGAACCGCTTCTCTAATTTCTCAGTAGCCTGAACATACTCAGAAGCCATATTCAGCGTATGTAATTGTTCCAGTGGGTCCCCCTCGAAATAGGCAGAATTATCAAATTTATGAAAGATCTTTCCCAACAGATCTAAATGGTCCTTAACTACGATAATAGATTGGCTTATATCCTCAAAGTTCCTTTTATCCGACTTATTATAATGAGCAAGAGCTTTGTTCATCTGCTTCCGGATACTTATGTAATCCACGATAAGCCCTTTATCTTTCCCTTCGAATTTTCTATTGACTCTAGATATAGTTTGAATTAAACTATGCCGTCGAATTGGCTTATCAATATACATCGTATCAAGAAAAGGAACGTCAAATCCGGTGAGCCACATGTCAACAACAATAGCGATCTTGAAGTTTGATTTCGGATTTTTAAACTGGCGATCTAATTCTTTGCGGTCATCTTTAGTACCTAATAGTTGATACAGTTCTTGCGGATCATCCTGGTTTCTAGTCATGACCATTTTAATCCTTTCAATCGGTTTAAGCTCCCTACGTTCACTATCAGAGAGTGGCTCATTATCCGCTGAAGCTTTGGTTTCATTCCACTGGGGGCGAAGCTCAATTATGTTTTTATACATTTCATAAGCAATATCCCTTTTGCTACATACAAACATAGCTTTACCCTTAACCGTCGCGCCTTCTTCTACTCTTTTTTCATAATGATGCACGAAATCTTTAGCTACTGCTTTCAAACGATCAGGATCACCAATAATAACGTTCATATTGGCATTTGCCTTCTTGCTTTCCTCTATTTGATAGTCATTAGTTCCCTCCGAGGCGCAGCGATCATAATAGTCTTCAATTTCCTGGAGCTTTTTGTTATTTAGTAATACTTTTGCAGCCCGACCTTCATATACAATGCGTACTGTAATATCATCAACCACAGATTCAGTCATAGTATATTCATCGACTACCTCTCCAAATACATCTAAGGTCGCATCAACCGGAGTGCCAGTAAATCCTACGAATGTAGCATTTGGCAACGAATCATGTAAATATCGTGCAAAGCCAAAAGACTTAGAAACTCCATCCGAGGTTATCCTAATTTTTTGATCTAGATTTGTTTGGCTTCTATGGGCTTCATCAGAAATACATATAACATTATTTCGCTTAGTAAGTATTTTTGTGTCCTCTGTAAACTTTTGAATAGTTGTCAGAAATACACCCCCGCTTTTCCTTCCCTGCAATTTTTCTCTAAGTTCATCTCGACTTTCAACACTCATAACATTGTCATCTCCAATAAATCCCTTTGCATTAGTAAATAGAGTAGCTAATTGATCATCTAGATCAGTTCTATCTGTTATAAGCACAATTGTAGGGCTCGAAAAATAGGTGCTCTTCATCAATAATCGTGATAAAAAAAGCATGGTGTAGCTTTTCCCGGATCCGGTAGCACCGAAATACGTGCCTCCTTTTCCGTCTCCTATTGGCTTTTGGTGTTCAATAATATTGTGAAACAACTTATTAGCCGCGTAAAACTGAGGATACCGGCAGATGATCTTGACATTTTGTTTTGAACTGTCGGGAAAAAAGACAAAGTTACGGATGATATTTCGCAGCCTTTTGCGATTGAACATTCCTTCTAAAAGGGTATACAGTGAATCAATTCCATCCACATCTTTTATTAAGCCCCCAATTCTACGCCAGGAGTAATAATATTCATACGAAGCAAAGAAGGACCCCGCGCGACTATTCACGCCATCACTTATGACGCAAAATGCATTATACTTAAAAAGCTCTGGGATATCTCGTTTATAACGAACTGTCAGCTGTTTATATGCATTGAAAATGGTCGCTTCTTCACGTATAGCGCTCTTGAATTCAAATACGACCAATGGGATGCCATTGATATATAAGATGCCATCAGGAATTCGTTTTTCAGTTCCAAGAATTTCAAGCTGATTAACAAATTTGTAAATATTATTATCATGACCGTAATCAGGCCTCCCGGCAGCAGCAGTTCTGAAATCATTGTTGACCTCATTCTCAATACCCACCTCAGAAGCTGCTAATATTCCATCATAATCAATCAGTTGGATGAAAAGGTCTGTTCTCTCTCTATCATCTCTTTTGAACAAGAAGCCATCAGCTATTTTCTTTAATATTGATTTGTTGCTTTCATATAAGCTGAGTGTAGAGTAGCTTTCCAATTCGAGTATAATTCTATCGATCTCTTCCGGAGTGAGTTCTTCCTTTTTATATCTCTGATTTAAAAATTCTCTTAGATCTTCTTTTATGAGTACTTCATCCAGTGACCTATCGATCTGCTCTCCAATCAGATGCGGAATTCCTTCCTGCCCCAACAATTCAATAATTGCGTTTTCGAGTTGTGCTTCGGTGAATTTCATGGTTCCATGTTTGCGAAGATCAAAACATCTCAGGCTTATTTATCCAGCTCAATATCCCAGTTAATCTCATGTAGTCGGGCTTTAATCTTGGTCAGTGATGCATGAATATCTGCTTGTTTTGGCAGTTCCCCAAAAACAAGATATTGAAAATCCTGTTCATACGTATCTTTCAACTGAGTCCATACCTTATCAAGATCACGAAAGATGATGGCCTCAACCGGATGAATGGCCAGCCACTCAACATCACTTCGGTAGCTAGCCACATCATCGCGGGCCACGATTTTCAGGAGGCGGTCAAAATCATCAGACTCGAAAAAGGTCTGTACGTTTTTATCCTTTAGCATAAAATGGAGATCATAGGTATGACGAATTTTGTTACGAAGATCGGTAATGGGGTTTTCTGTATGAGAGAACCTGACCAGACTCATGATCTTTTCACACAGGGTTCTTCGCACAGCCAACACTTTTAACTCAAAGGGAAGTAGGTCATATTTTTCAGCCATATCTGACTGCCCTTTGGCTTTCATCATTTCAAAGATATATGTGGAGAGGTGGTTTTCGGTATTAGGTTCTGAACTTCCCAGCCAGCTTGCCTCTACAATAATCGCATCGCGAACCTGACCATATTCTCCGCTGAATTCTTTGGAATAGGTGTGAACCGTTTTCCGGTTCATTCCCCTTTTTCTGGTAATCCCTTCAACTTCTATTTCAGGCAATACTGATTCAACAGCCTTACTGATTGCCTTAATCTTTTTTGTCATTTGCGCATTGCTATCATCTTCGTTTCGCAATACAACAAGATCAATATCTTCAGAAAATCGTTCGATTAGATTAAAGCATTTGGATAAAGCCGTTCCGCCTTTAAAAATGGTGTCTTTGCCAATTTCGTGTGCAAAAATAGTCTTCAGGGCATAGGTGACCCAGTAATCTTTTTCTATATAAACTTCCCGAATGTTTTTGAATTCTGCAGTTGCCCGTACCGCATCCTGAAAGAGTGATTTGTCTTCGTGTAACTTCATTTGATGTTCCAGTTTTCGGCGGTGGAAAGTGCCTCGGATACACCCGGCAGATTATAAGTGGTAATGGGGTTTAAAGAACTTTGAAGCTTCTCGATATGTGCAGATTTACCCAGCTCTTCCAGTATAGCGCCCAGTAAAGCTTGTGTAGAAGGCGGATACTTTTTCGCCAGCCGAACCATGGATCGCTTGTCCTCATCTGAAAGCTCATCAATGATGTTCTTTAGTCGCTTGGTGGACTTCTCTATGGTGGTGTCCGGTATTTTCTTGATGTAGCGGATGGAATCCAGGATTTGAAGGAGTGGGATGTTTTCTTTGGTGATGGTATTCTTTTGGCGGACAAACCGGATGGTGTATTTACCTCGCTTTAGTTTGGGTCGCACCACATTCTTCCCGATTTGTATAGTATTGCTGACTTGCGTGGTTAAACCCAGTTCATTGTATATGCTGTAGCCGGTAAGGTAACCGACCACTCTACCGTCTTCTTCCATGAGGTCTTTGACTGCCTGGTACTGATTGGGCTGCAGTTCTCCGAAAGGGGTTTTTTCCGGTTTGTAATATTTACCTTTGCTCAGTTTGGCTATTTTACCCGAATCGGCCATGCGGTTCAGGGCTTTAATGATGGCTTCCTTCTTTTTCACCTCATCATAAAAATCCTCATAGGTGAATACATATCCCTTCGGCAATCTATCTATCTTAAAAGCTACGTATTCAGCGGTTCTCATACATTTTAAAGGTAACTAAAAAAGTAAAAATGTCCAGTTTTTTAGTTAATAAACTGGACAAAACATGCTTGTTTTCTTGCTGTATATACTATTTTACTATGGTGTCTGGTCACCCGCCGATAATTTAACATGTTCAATTTAATTGTATCTTCAAATCATATTCATCTGCTTTGTCACGAATCTCAATGGCTTTTTCGATGTATTTATTTGATGATTCGATGAAATCTCTCCATCTAACAGTTTCTATGTAAGAGGAATCGCCAAGATTAATAATCATATCGTTACACTCCCGAGTTACTTTTTCTTTTCTATTAAACATATTCAGCTTTAGCATTTCAAATAGCTGTCCAGTAAAGTGAGTTGTAGAGCTGCATTCCGGGTTTTTTCTATAATACCAATTATAGGATTTACTTTCATCGGGTAGAACCACTCCAAGTACAGCATTTCTTTTACTCTTCCGCCCCATTACTGTTGTCTCTCTTAATGAGTAGGAAATCTCCCAAGGAATCCACTGTTCACCCTCAGGCTTCCCAACTTCTTTCATGCCTTTAGAAATGAGTACAATAGTAATGCTGCTTTGTCGAATCTTGTCTTTTAGTTTTGTTCTAATGGTTTCATCTGTAAAATCAGATAGACTCTCCCCATCTTTCTCTCCAAGGTTTATGTGGTCATCATTCTTTAAGTATCTCTGAAGTGTGTCTACATAATTTCTGACAATTGTATCAGCTCCAGAAATTTGATTTATCAAAAATGGAGCAACTTGGTTATCTTTGTATTTATATGAGATAAAAATATTCCTTGCCATAGATCAATGTTGTTTTAGATAGTCTTTAAAGATTGACAAATATGAATAATCATCACGCAATCGTTCATCTTCAATTTCTATTTCCTTATAAATAATTTCTGCTGCAGCTCCTGTGCTTGCAACTGGTATCAATGTGGCATTGGGATGATACTCTCTAAATAGTTTGAATTCCTCTTCTACGCCTTTCATGCCACCCAGAAAGACACCTGCTTGAAACTCATCTGAATTAAACATAGCTTTCCTCATAGCTAGAAGACTACTTTTTCGTTCACCTGTACTTTCAATAAGAGTTACATTCTCAAACTTATTATTATCATCCGGGAAGTGATTCTCAAAAAACCTAGACTGAAAAAGCTTGACATGTTTATGAACCAAGTCTTCACCTTCTTTTTCTCTTTTATGAACAATCTGATATACCAAAGGCGTGATTGAAGGGTGACCACCCCATATCAATCGATATTCAGGAATTACAGCATCAACTAATGCAGTTACAGCATCTCTAATTGCTATTATATCCGCTGAATCAATATATTTTGGATCTCTTTCAGGTAATGGAATACTTGCTGAAAGAAATATATTTCTTAATTCTTTTTCAGCCATTCTTCAAATCGTTGTTTTTTAATTGTTCTAACTTCCAAATATTCGTTAAGCCAATCTAGGTGGTTTAACCATTTATCTCTTATTCTCAAATCGTCATATATCAAATAAAGCTTATCAATTTCAAACTCTGAAATTTCTTTTTTAATCTCTTCAGATTGATGAAAATCTAGTGATCGTGGAATGCCAATACTGGGGACAAACAATATTCGCTTATCATTTGGAAGTGACTCTGTGATAAACATATGTGGTTGCACCTCCATTTTCCGACCTACTTTTTTTGCGACATTTAAAAACTCAGAAATTAGATGGTCTCTTCGAGAGGCTAGATTGCGAGCTCGCAATGATTCAACTTCATTCAAAATCCTAGAAACGGTCTTATCAACCAATTGTGATTTTAAATGACTTTTAAATCTGCTGCATTTAAAATCGCTTTTTGATAATGGAAACGGATGACAGACTTCATCGGTAGCTGCTAATTTGTTTTGAGGCCAGATCAATTGAACTACCCCAATTTTCTTAACTCCAGCTTCAGCAATTTCCTCTTTGCACCACCTGCTTGTTAGAAATCCCGGAGTATTCAGTAGAACAATAACATCACAGTCAGTCATTCTATGCCATAACTCTTCTTGAAATGGCTCCCCTTGCTTGATTGAATGCGTATCAAGAAAACAATCAAAATTGTTTCTTTCCAATGCTTCATAAAGTTGAATAGCTACAGAGCTGGACTCATTTCTTTTATAACTGATAAAAACTTTTCGAGAACTTCTCAATAATCCAAAGGATTCCAAGCATAAATTAACAATTTTACTTGCCTGATTAGATTCGAACTTTAACCCGTTTTGATTCTCTAATAAGCCTGGTATTTCAGCACTAAATGAATCATTGAATATAGGTAATACCGGAACTCCAGCATCCAATAAAACTTGCACCTCCTTTAGGTGCTTTGAGTTACCTGAATAGTCGCCATAATAAATACTGAAACAGGGCTGATTTCTTTTAAACTTGGCATAAAGATCAGATTGATTTATAAATTCAAAAGAACTCGAAGGAACATGTAACTCTTGTACAGCAGATAAAAACGCTTTTTCGAGATTAAAGGAATATTTGGATTGATATCCGAGTTCGACTATTTGATATTTATAGCTAATCATTTGACTACTTCCTTTTTATATGCTTTAATCTTAGTCATTTTCGAAAGAAGTAAAGCTTCTAAGCCTTCTATATTTTTGGACTCAGTTATATTTCGTTCGATATATTTAACTAAAGTCTTCATCAGTGAACTGAACATCTGTAAGCTTTCATTTGAAGGATTGATTACTTTCAACGAATAAACTGTATCTCTACTTAAACCTGGTACAGCAGAATCTTCATTAAGATTTGGTAGATTTAGATGTTTAAGTAACATGAAAGAATAGTAAAGTGGAAAAAAGGAATCTGATTCCTTGATAAAATAGGCTGTATCAATACAAAAGGAAGGCTCTGACACATAGTAAAGTGTTCCAATTGAGCCTTTTCGACCTATAATTATACAATCTTCTTTTATTAGCGATGATTTATGTACTCCTGTCTTTCCTGCAGAACTATACACAGGTATTTCACCAGCAATTCTTTTATAACTAGGCAAAGATTTGCCATAATTTAATGTGAGATAATTCTTCAAATTAGAAACTTCCCACCCCTTCGGAATCTCCTCATCCAACTCCTCATTATAAACCATCTCACCTCCACTCGATTTATACGGTTCTCCTTCCAACTCCGGCTTTCCAATACTGTCTGCATATTCTTTAGAAATCGGAAACTCAAACTCCTCAAACCATTGCCGGTAAATTGTCTTTGCCGTTTCCTCCAACTTTTGATTGATTTGTTCGTTTAGCTGAATTCTGTTAACTACGGTATTGTATTCGGCTACTATTTCGCGCTGCTTTTCGATAGAAGGAACGGGGAGTTGCATTTCACAAAAGGATTCCCAGCTAAATCCACCTCTAACACTATTATCTGTTGTGAACCAAGCATTCCTGTCAAACTCCGGTCTCCGACACCACATCATTAAATACTCGGGGTCTAATTTGCTCTTATCATTTACCTCAAATACAGTGTATGCTGGAGAAACAATTATCTTTTCATCCTCTGTTAACAAACAGATAGGTAAGACTTCATCTCTTCCAACATGCATAGGGTTATATGCAAATTGCCATCTCGATACGACTTTGTATTTTGCCATGTTTGAGCCAATCGTATTGGCAACAGATGGCATAAATTCTTTATCAATATTGATTCCTTTCAGGTTAGTGATCTGAGAACCTTCATTTCGTACATTGACTTTTCTTATATATTTGCCAAGAAGTTCATAATTAGATCTCATAACCCAACTCTTTAAATATCTCTTTAATTTTAAGCTTAGACTTTTCTTCTTCTTCAAATAAATTTGCAAATTCTCCTTGTAATTCGCTCATCTTTTGTTCATAGTCAACCACCTTATCCCGATTAACAAATTCAATATATTTACTTGGTACCAGTGAGTAGTCTTTGTCAATTACTTCTTCAATTTGGGCAGAATAGCAAAATTCAGGAATATCTTCATATTTATTATTCTCTCGCTGCCAATTATGAAATATTGCAGCAACTTCTCTGATATGTCTTTCCGACAATTGAATATACTTCTTTTCAAATGGTTTGCCCCATTTTCTTAAATCAACAAATAAAATCTCTTCTCTTCTATCCCTGAATTCTACAATTTCATCAGGGCGTTTTTCTTTACGAGCCTTTTTGTTATTATTTAGAATCCAAAGTGTAACACTTATATCTGTAGTATAGAACATCCTCATGGGTAAAACCATAATCGCCTCCACCAACCGGTTTTCAATCAACTTCTTTCGAATCTCATACTCATCCCCACCTCCTGAGAGTGCGCCGTTTGCCAGGACAAATCCCGCTACTCCGTTCTGTGATAATTTGGACACCATGGTCAGAATCCAGGCATAATTGGCATTGCTCTTCGGTGGAACCGGATATCCATTCCACCGCGGGTCATCTTTCAGCTCATGATCAGCACGCCACCCTTTTTGATTAAAAGGCGGATTGGCCATGATATAATCGGCTTTCAGATCAGGGTGCTGATCTCGTGCGAATGTGTCGGCCGGCTCATCTCCCAAATTGGCTGAAATTCCTCGTATAGCGAGGTTCATTTTTGCCAACTTATAGGTAGTGGCAGTGTATTCCTGGCCGTAAATAGAAACCTCTTTTTTGTTTCCATTATGAGCCTCTATGAATTTTATAGATTGTACGAACATACCTCCTGACCCGCAAGCCGGGTCATAGATCACTCCTTTATAGGGTTCAATCAACTCAGCTATTAATTTTACAATGCTCTTGGGTGTATAGAATTCACCCTTCCCTTTTCCTTCTGCTAATGCAAATTTGCTCAGAAAATATTCATAGACCCGACCTACAATATCCTGTTCTTCGTCTTTTAGTGTGTCTATATTATTAATTGTATCAATTAATGCCGCTAGTTTACTTCCCTTCATATTCAATCGGGTGAAGTAATTGTCCGGCAATGCCCCTTTTAAAGCAGGATTGTTTTTTTCAACCGTGTTTAGTGCCGTATCTATTTTTAAGGGGATATCATCTTGCTTTGAGTTCCTTTTTATGTACTCCCACCTTGATTTTTCAGGCAAAAAGAATACATTCTTCATGTTATAGAACTCTTTCATTTCTATATAGTCCTCTTTCCCTTCCTCTATAAGTTCACTTCTTCTCCGTTCAAACTTGTCACTTGCAAACTTTAAAAATATCAAGCTAAGTACAACATGTTTATATTCTGACGACTCTACCTTTCCTCTCAGCTTGTTTGCTGAGGCCCACAGCGTTTCTTCAATCGACTTTTCTTTTTTCTTTTTTGCCATGAAATCTTATTCTTGTTTTCTATTTAAAGGCAAGATTTTGAAAAGTATTATCTAATATCATGCTTTTCAAAAAATTGAGTTGACCCAAGGTCTAGTTTCTTAACAGAAATATAAGGCTTCTAATCGGGATACTTGGAAATCAAGTCTTCGTTTTCAAAAAAAGAAATTTCCACCCATCAAATCGATAGCTACTCTTTATCCTTTGGGGATAAGCACGACCGATTAACTGCAGCGATTGAGATAAGCATTCAAAGCTTGAAGCATGGTTTGTTACCCCGTCGTTTAGGGAGAATGATCTTCCATGTTTTCTTTTTATTTCTTTTGGACAGGTGTAATTTTCTGGCTAATTGGTATTACCAGACTACTTTTCGAATCTGGGTTTTAAGGAAAAAATAGGCTATCAAGATTATGCTTTAGGTTTTCTAATCTCCTCTAATAAGTGAATAATTATCTGTATTTTAGAGACAACAAATCTGCAAATTAGGTCAAATCAACCACCATGAATATTTTATATTTTTTCCTCATTTTATTTGGTGTTTCAGCGACAATAATTTTTGTTATTGCGCCTCTCCTAGAAGCTGTACTGGTTGCAACATCCGTAACAATTCAAAGAAAGTTAAATAAGACTAACTCAGATTTCAAAACATTTATAATCTACACACCACCTGTTATATTAATATCATATTTATATATTTTGGGTAATTCTACAGTATTATATTTCACTATTGAAAACTTTTCCGCTTTATGGATTAAAGGCTTATTGATAATTTTTTCTGTAGGGTCATTTTCAAGAATTTTAGAATATAAAATACGCACTCAAATAAATAGCTTAAAGCATAATAGGTACTTCGAAGAATTTCATGATTTATACAGTTACCTTAGGATTGGAATATCTGGAATTCTAGTCTCAACAGTACTCATCCTGATATGGCCAGAAGGATTCGGTAATATCTTTAAATGGCCGTACGTTATTTTATGTTCATATTGGTAAAATAGATCAAAAAGATGAAGTATATCACCATTTGAAAAAGGCTAGGGTGCTGCTATTGGAGTAGATAGTGAGCCATTGTTTTTTTAATTCAACCGACCGTCTAAAAACTCGCTCTTATACTTAGGGAAAGTATATGGCTTTTATTCACTCCCCCATAAAATGTAACCTCTGCCATTTTCAGCCGGCAAAGAACATGTGCATCACTCCGTCACCCTGAGCGCTAGGTGGCACAGGCGACTTCATCGCCCTTTCTGCTAATGCCGTAGATTAGGTTTGTTCTTTGGTTTTCTAGAACTTTAGTTTTAAGAAAAAGCTCTGTGAAATACGGCCATCAGGCCATATGGGCTTAATCCTAAGTCCCATCCACAGTGTCCAGTCCATCCGCGAGCTGTTTATTTGATTTCAGATTGGGTTGCAGGTGGGTTCCTACAGAATATTCGTTTACTCATGCTGCCAGCAATAACCTGATGGGTTGTCAGTTTTCCTTTCGCAGCTTGATCCATCAGACTTGTAACCTTTGCAGGTTTTTGCACGTTTAACGCCATCTAGACAGCCATCTGCTGGTCCTGTTATCTTAACTTTATATTGATACCCTTTATTGGTTATTAATGTAGCATTGCCCGAAGAGTTAATAGAGGTCCTTTCAAAATTATTGGTATCTATCCAACCGTTAGGAAACTTAACTTTAACTAAATCACCCTTTTTTGCTTCTACAAATAGGATATAATTAGACCTATTCCCAGTATTTGGGTTGTAGTAATCGACTTCTGCACAATATTCTCCGTTATAATGCTGCTTGCCGCAACTAACAAGTGCTCCCAAAATCATGAGAGAGATAAAAATTGGATATTGTAAACAACAAAACTGCTTAAATTGCCTCATAGGTATTTTGGGGTTTATAATATGATTGATCAGACTTGTATTACACATCAATAATACAGCTAGCTAGTATCTCAAACAACTTATTAAGCTAATATAAGCTTTTATTGTATGAGCTATTTTATCTGTTCTTCACTTCATAATTCATTCTGAGTTAAAAAAATAGCGCTGCAGCTTTCCCAAAACCAGTTTCATAAGTATAGATGCGAAATAGGCTCTGTTTAGACTAGCTCTTTATGGGCAAATATGCGACGGCAGCTTTTCCGATACCTTACCAACTGGCCACGACCGACTCTATAACCTTGCTTTTGTCGCTTAATAGATAGGCAATGAGTGAATGATACCGATCTGAGGTTGACCGATAGCAATGAATTAAATAAGCTAGCCGCTGCAGTGGACAAGGGGCAGGACTCAAAGGCCTTTCTGATCGCTCCACTTGCTCATTCTGCTCATTCTGCTCATTCTGCTCATTCTGCTCATTCTGCTAAATGAAATTGTTTGGAAAGGTTAAACACGCTGCTACGGAGGTTGCCGCTATTTTGTCCTTATTCTCCGCTAATTATTAAATCTAGTAGGTTCATCCTTATCAATGGGAAATCATAATCATAAATCATATTACAGCTTTTCAAACGAAAAATGTAAACCCCAAATTACCTGAAATTTGAAGCAAAGGTCAGCGGGCAAAAGCAGACAAACTAATTACTTAACTAAAGAAACCGCAATGTATTTGCACACTCGGTCATTTTCTATATGCATTTTATTTTCGTTTTATTATGTTCAATAATCTTATGTACAACCCAATTTTTTACCTCTTCATACTTTTGCCTGCTCTCATTTAGTTCAATTAATATATCATTTTGAAACATTACCTCTGGTTTAGTCTCATCTCTGATTTCCTCTTCAAATGCAATTGAAACCATTGGCCCGACTCCTTCATGACACTCAATCCTAATGAAGATTCTTTCTGATATATTCGTTTCAGTCCAAGAAAAAAGAAAATATTTAACCTCCATATTAATGAACCTGCAAGTAAAAAGGTAATCAACATTTGATATATTATATGGATTTATTGTTTTTTCTACTTCTCCCTGCTGAATTAAATATGAGTTAGTAGTAGGATTCCATATTGTCCATGGCTGTGATATCCAGTGAATAAGCCCTGATTTAGAATTACTATCAAGTATTATGGTTTCAATATTTACATTAGCTTTTGTTTGGGAGATATCTTCACGCATATTAGTACTCCAATTTCTTTCAGGAATAGACAATAAGAATGTGAATAGGTACAATCCCGCTATGAAAAATATGGCTGAAAAGCATCCCGATTTATCCATATAACCAATGTCCAATTTTCATTTGTCAAAATTAAAGAAAATGTCATTAAGCCTTAACAATTTAATAATTTGTCTGGAAAAAATTAACAAAAGGCTTTTTTGCAGAGGAGCGATGTGTTCAAGAATCGCTGTTGTTAGGAGACATAATTGACATGTACATTGTTCCTATCCATATCCTATTTAAAATATATAAAAGCTATTTCATAGTAATACTCATTAGAGTAGTTATTCCGAAGGTCCTCCATCTCATCACTATTTTCAGTTGGATAAAAATGAACCAATTCTATCGTATTTAAAATTTCTTTTCATACAATCTATCTTTTTTTAGCTTTCTAATACATTTTCCAGACCTTTCTATGGGCATAGCTTTATGTTAATTCGGTAGGGATAACAGGCCTAATGTGAAAGGTGGCACAGAGCGGTTTCGTTCGGAATAATTTAGGATTTGCCTGCGCTCGCGCCGGATTTCCGTATTCACAGACTAAGTCTACAAAGTGATTCCCCTCCCCCCCCCGCGATAGTGATGTGTAGGGGTGAGGGCCGCCTTCGGCGGACCGAAGATCCCGCGACCCGGCTGAGCCGGCGTAGCGGGAGCCGAGCGAATAGAGAGCCCCGGAACGTAACGCCCCGTCCCGACCATCGCGCAGCGATGTCGAGGACGAGGGGATCGCCCAAAACAAATCCCTAAAAAAGCGAGGGGCACAGCGTAGATTCTCCTTGGGGGCATCTTGGCTTCGAGTGGGGTTTTGAGTACCTTTGCGGGCACTATGGAGGAAGCAACAGAATCGACGGCGCCGCTTTCCGTGGAGCGGATCTTTACCTACTTTCCGGAGCTGGCGGGAACGCGGGCGGAATCTCAGCTGCGGGCGCTGGGCGACTTATACACGGATTGGAATGCGAAGATCAATGTGATCTCGCGGAAGGATATTCAG
>Ga0209942_1001049_pt1 | contig 15650 bp, 7 predicted proteins | sample SalPonR1_A_D2_MG_FD_185695 | JGI IMG/M metagenome (GOLD analysis project Ga0209942, IMG submission 185695) | Salt pond soil microbial communities from South San Francisco under conditions of wetland restoration - Salt Pond MetaG R1_A_D2_MG... ... | reverse complement strand
GCAGCCCTCAAAAAAAGCGGTATCGAGTTCGATTTGCAATAGGCAGCCCCCCGCTGTCAAATTGATTTCACAGGAATAGCTGCATCCCAGGCTATCAGTCAGGGTAATGGTGTACAGGCCCTCACCCAAATCGGTCCAAATCAGGCTGTCAGTATCCAGTCCAGAGGAGTCCCGGCTCCCTTGTGGACCGATCAGACGGGCTTCATAAGGCGATGCGATTTGATCAACAGAAAAGCCGAGCACCCCATCTTCTAATCCGGCTTGTGAAGGATTCTCCACGACAAAGCAGTTGAGGTCTGCAGGCGTGGCCGGATAATCCAAACGGAGGCTGTCCCGGCAACCGGTTAGGGTATCAATATACTGGATGAGGTAGACCCCTGCTAAAAGTTCGTTTCGCTCAGCTTGAGATACGGTATCTGTATTCCAAATAAGGAGGGTATGGCTGTCCAAAGGATTCGGGGTGAGACGTATCGTTAAACTGCTGTCAGCAGGGCAACCCTCAAAAAAAGCCGTGTCGAGTTCGATATTGAGATCACAAGGGGTATCGGTGAGGGTAAATGTACAAGTTTGGGTACAGGGAATACTGTCCTGTAGAGTGACTTCATAGGTACCCGCCGGGAGATTTTCAAAAGTGTAGTTGAGGTCGGGCACATTGAGGTTCAGATTCAAGGGACCGCTGATTTGGAGTGAATAGGTCGGCGGTCCTCCAGCTGTCATGACCGGTATGCCTCCCGTCCAGGAGATCTGAACACGTCCGTCTTCATTTCCCGGCGCGGACACCGGATCCAGGATTTCGCAATTCAGTAGCTCGAGTGCATTTTCATTTTCGTTGATGCGAAAAGTATCTGAAGCCACACAATTATCATCGGTGACAAGGAGTTCGTAAAGACCTGCCGTCAGATTATCGACAGTATCCAACTGGCTCAGGGTATCCATACTCAGGTAGTTCCGCCATAGATAGGTATAATTACCGGTGGGGCCACCTAGAACTTGAGCTGTGGCCTGTCCTGTGGAATCGCTTAAACATTGAAGTGAGTCGAGAATACTAAAGGTATTAATTTCGAGATCGCAGTCTACTGGGGAAAGTGTTAGACTACAAGCCGTAACGCAGCCATTTTCATCTACAATTTCGATGTCATATGTTCCGGGAGAGAGTGTATCAATGATTAGGGGAGAAGTGACATTTGGAGTTTGAACTCCATTCATAATAAGATCGTAATCGGGAGTGCCTCCGCTGAACGAAATTTGAATCTCACCGTCGCCGGCACCCGCTGCACTCACTTCAGACAAAATTTCACAGGAAATCAAGAGTGGATCCGGCTCTGTAACTTCAATTTGAACATTGCGTTCACAATCTAAATCGAACGCATCCGCTAGTGTCAGAGTGTAGGTGTCTGCCGGCAGATCGGTTATGGGATTGGTGGCACCAACAAAATCACCATTGCTGTTTGTCCAACTATACACATAGGTACCCGAGCCCCCCATGGTTTGAGCTAGTATGACAGCTGTAGAATCTCCGAAACAATTAATTTCAGCAATCACCTCTATATCGGGGATCTGAACATCACAGCCCGGATCCGTTATGGTGAAGCTACAAGTTGCTTCGCAGCCATTGGCATCCGTAATAGTTACATCATAGGTGCCGGCCGGAAGGTCTTCAATATCTGTAGTTCCCGCTCCGATCCCGATTAGGACTCCGTTTGTACCGTCATTATTGTCATAAACAAGATCGTAAGGGCTCGTACCGCCGGAAATATCTACGCCTCCAATACCATCCTCGGCCCCAGGGAAACTTTCCCCGCTTATTTCTGTGCAAAATAGATTGATCGGATCGGGTTCGGTGAGTTCAATCACAGCTTCATTCGTGCAGCCATTGCCGTCCGTCACGGTGACGCTATAGGTGCCAGCCGGCAAGTTGTTAATCACATTTTGTCCATTAAAGGCAGGATCTGACCAGGCATAATCGTAGGGAGGAGGTCCACTGGTCACAGTCACAGAAATACTGCCATCCGTATCGCCGGCGCAGTCCAGTTCAGATGTAATGCTCATATCAAGCTCCGGCCCGGGAGCGACATTCACTTCCACCAGCGTATCGGGACCGCTACATCCATTAAGTGTACCCGAAACAAAATAGTCGCCACCATCTGCCGAAGTGGCTGAGGAGGTAACGGTGGGGTTCTGCTCTGTACTGGAAAACCCATTAGGGCCACTCCAGGTATAAGTGGTCCCGGAAGGTCCATCAACTGTGAGGCTTAAACTTTCGCCTTCACATATTTGAATGGGCGTCTCTGGGTTTATCACCGGAAGCGGGGTGACAACAACGGTGGTAACGGCGGGCTGTGAGCTACAACCCAGCAAAGAAACGGTTAAATTATAATCGCCTGCATTTGCAGGGACGGAATTGGGAATCGTAGGGTCCTCATTGGATGATGAAAATCCATTGGGTCCGGTCCAATTAAATTGAAGCCCGGGTATCGGAATGGGGAAGGTATAATCGAGCTCAATGGTCTCTCCTTCACAATAAGGACCCGAATTTTCGATCGGGGGCGTGAGCGGAATATCGATAACATCTACACTTACCTCTTCCACGCTGGAGCAGCCCGTATCATCATCTGTCCCGACCACCCAAATCGTTGTATTTGAAGTAAATGAAGTCGTACCCATGATTTGGTTTCCGCTATTTGGCGGAAATCCATCGTGAAAAGTGTACGACAAGTCGGGATTCGTTGGATCGACTACGGTGTCCAGATCGACTTCTAGTCCTTCGCAAACGGTGACATCGTTAATCACATCAAAGTCGGGCTCTGGATTCAAAATCAACTCTACCGCAACGGTGTCTGATGTGCATCCGGACACAGGGTCTGTTGCACTCACGTAAATAGTTCCCCCACTGGATGCATAATTCTCAGGCGTGATGATGGTCGAACTCCCATCTGGGTTTTCGAACCAATTAAAGCTCAGAGCGGGATTGGGATTAAGGTCAGGTTCCAGCTCTGTCAAATCGAAATTATCAGGAGCAGGCTCACAGCCTTCTATATCGAGTCCGGTAGTAATATCTGGACTGTTGAATACAGAGAATGCAACAGCTTGAACGTTAGATAAACATCCGCCGTCATCTCCCTGAACGTAAACGGTGGTGGAGCCAAGATCCAGGGTGTAATTAGAGGGTGAACCTATGGGCTGCATTAGACCGGCATCCTCATACCATTCAAAACTCAATCCAGGATTCGCATTTAAATCAGCGTGGTACTGGGTCAAATCAATACTGATAGTTGAAGCTCCGGAAGGAATACAGAAAGCAAAAGGTCCAATGGGGTCTAGCATCGGCCCGGAGTTGATGGCTGGGTCTGTTAAGTCAAAAAGGAGGGTGCAGGGTGCATCCCCGTATTCTATCCAAAGGTCGACACCATTTAAGTCAGCAGAAGTGGGATCAGCGATTTCTATTCCCCCATTTCCAGGTTCCCCGTTGTAAAATACAACATTTAGACCGCTTCCGCTATTGATGATGTCTATAAGTGCTGTCAAATCATAATTACTTGCTTCCGATTCACAGAGGGGACCAATCATGGGATCCGTGGGATCATCCGGGGCCGGAATAATCTCAATGAGAATCTCATCAGAATAAGTGGAAATATTAGTGACATTGAGGTCAATCCCGCAATCATAATCGCAGGCTTCATAATCTTCAATCGTTTCCACATCCGCAATGCAGGCATCCGCCAAAAAACTCATGAAATCTTCCTCTCCGTTGACGAATAGGAAACTCACCCCCCAAACTCGGTAGCTTCCCGGAGGCAGAGTTGAAAAATCAAAGTCTCCACTTAAGTTATAATCCAGAATGGCATAAGGTGGATCAGCTTCACTCAAGACATAGCCATATTCGAAATCAAATAAGGCGGAATTGGGTTCTTCTTGCCCAGGGCCGGACCAGTCGGGAGAAAAGCCCCCTATATCTCCGCCTTCACAAATTATCAAGGAGTTGCCAGGGCCGGGGTCTCCATCGGCCGGCCATTCTAAGTTTCCCGCATCGGTTTTTCGACAACTTGCAATTTCACCGTCATAGGGATAACTTCCGTCGGAAATCGATTGAATCCAACTGTCATTTGAGGCATTATTTGGAGCGCCGGGCGTTTCGTTTGAAGCTACAGGTCCGGTAGAGAAGTTATTGGCGTTCAACCAGTCGTCGGATATAGTATGGTCAAACCAAATCACGCTACCACTTTGACTACCAAAGCCGGTGTTGACATATACGGGTGAGCCGTCGACTTCAGTGGTTATCAGCTGAGAACCGTACATAACAGCATGATGCAAAACACCACAACCATCTCGTAGTTGTATAATATCCCCCCCATTTCGCATGACAATGGCCTCCCAGTCCGGCGTGCCATATGAGTTACAGGGACAATGGAATTCGGTGGGTGGAGAAGAAGATGGATTGGTTTCACAGAGGGACATGCAGGGAGAGTTATGAGGTATGATATATATATTATCTCCATTGCTATCTTCCGCATCCGGGGCTGGAAGCGAAGCGTTTACATCACTGGCATTATACAGAACAAGTATACTCCCGGGAGAAACCGCATCGTAGCAATCCCCAAATCGAAAATGGCCTTGCGAAGTCGCATTTCCGGATCCCGGAAAATTATTATCATCAAAGATAAACTCGCTTAAATCTACAGGGGCCGTCGGGTCATTAGGGCTGCCCAATACAACAAATTCAATATACTCCTTTACGCCTCCATCACCCTGACTGAATTCATTGATCATCAATCCGCCATTTTCCCCAACATAAGGTCCCGTATTAATGTATGGGCTTTGGGCAGATAGCCCAGGCATAAGAGAGAACGCAAGTAGGAAAGTGAAGATGCGTAAGAGTGGATTCATAGTTTACCTGACTTATCGGAGGGCAAATATACAGTCTTATATCTTTTTTAGCGATTCTGTAATGATCAAGCCTGTGTTAAATATAGACATTCTAGAAGGTCAGTTAGCTGCCTGATCCAGCAGGCAGAACTCTTTCTATTTTACCTTGTTTTTGTTTCAAGCTGTTAAATACTCTCTATATTTGCGTATTATTTTCAGCGGAGCAACAGAAAAAACTATCCATGATGCAACTTTCAGAACAAGAACAGGTTCGACGGGAAGCTTTACAAGCCATTCGAGATCTAGGTTTTAACCCCTACCCACCGGAAAAATTTGATGTGAATGCACATGCTAGCGAGGTGAAGGCCGATTTTGAGGAGAGTGAGGAAGAGAAAGAAGGTCTTGTACTTGCTGGACGATTGATGTCGAGACGCATTATGGGAAAGGCGTCCTTTGCAGAATTGCAAGATAGCTCCGGACGAATCCAGTTGTATTTGAATCGCGATGAAATTTGTCCCGGAGAGAATAAGGATCTTTATAATAAGGTATTTAAGAAGTTGCTCGATATAGGGGACATTATTGGTGTAAAAGGCCGGGTTTTTTCTACCCGAACAGGTGAAACAACCCTCCACGTGGAAGAATTGACGGTCCTTGCAAAGTCTCTTCGTCCATTGCCTATTGTAAAAACGGATGCTGAGGGTAATACATACGATGCCTTCACAGATCCGGAGCAACGACATCGTATGCGGTATGTGGACCTGACTGTAAATACAGAGAGAAGGAAAGTATTTGAAGACCGAGCCGCCTTGATTAATAGCATGCGGAAGTATTTTAATGCACAGGACTGGTTGGAAGTAGAAACGCCCATTTTGCAGCCTATTCACGGAGGAGCTGCCGCAAGGCCATTCAAGACGCATCACAATACGCTCGATATACCCCTATACCTTCGGATTGCAAATGAGTTGTATCTCAAGCGACTCATCGTCGGCGGTTTCGATGGAGTATATGAGTTTGGAAAAATGTTTCGCAATGAAGGTATGGACCGCACTCACAATCCCGAGTTTACCTCAATGGAAATGTATGTCGCTTATAAAGACTACCATTGGATGATGGATATGGTCGAAGATATGCTCGAAAAGACTGTGCTCGAAGTCAAAGGCGAAACTCAGATTGCGACGGCAGATCAACAGATTGACTTTAAAGGCCCCTATCCTCGTATTCCTCTTCTGGAGGCTATTGAACAGTATGGCGGAAAGTCGGTTCAAGAATTGGATATAGACGGATGGAGGTCTTATGCCAAGGAATTACATATTGAAGTAGATGCAAGCATGGGGAAAGGAAAACTTATAGATGAAGTTTTTGGCGAAATCGTTGAACCCAAACTCATACAACCTACCTTTATTACCGATTATCCTCTGGAGATGACCCCGCTCGCGAAAAAGCACCGCTCCAAAGAGGGATTGGTGGAGCGCTTTGAGCTCTTTGTAAATGGGAAAGAAATCGCAAATGCCTATACCGAACTGAACGATCCTATAGATCAGCGCGAACGCTTTGAACAACAGTTAGCCCTGGCTCAAGCGGGTGACGAGGAAGCTATGGTACTTGACGAAGATTTTCTAAAGGCATTGGAATTCGGCATGCCTCCCACGAGTGGACTGGGTATCGGGATTGATCGGCTGACCATGCTCATTACGGGTCAAACAACCATTCAAGAGGTACTGTTTTTCCCCCAAATGCGGCCGCAACCAACAACGGAAGCGTCAGAAGGTGAGGAAAAGGAATCCGAAGGATAGAAATATCTATCTTTTACCGGATAGGGACCGTTTTGGAAATGTAGATGGAATCTCAAGTAAGGGAGAGGGGAAAGTGTAGTATCTCCCTTTTTGTTATTCTGAATGTGAAAAAGGAGTGGCATCGGTATACGATCTCTCCACGAGCTATAAAACATCAGAAGCAAGAACTGTTGTAGGGTAGCTTTGGATTTATCCCTATTTTGTGCCAAGTTTATTCAGATCTTTAGATCTTCAATTCTCAATTTCTAATTCAATTTAGCAATACAAGTCGTCAATCCCTGAACCTTTTCTCCTATTTTTACCTGAACCTCGGCATCTAAAGGCAAGTACAGGTCTACCCGCGAACCAAAGCGAATAAAGCCAAGCTCTTTTCCTTGCTTTACTTGCAGATCCTTTTTATGGTAATTTATGATGCGGCGAGCCATAGCGCCTGCAATTTGAACAACTAATAAAGTCGCTTTTTCTCCTCTGATCAAGCTGCTCATGCGCTCATTTTCAGTGCTGGATTTCGGATGCCAGGCCACCAAATATTTTCCCGGTTGATATCTAGCTTCGATCACCTGACCCGAAATCGGATTCCAGTTGATATGCACGTTGAGCGGGGACATAAAAATGGAAACCAGACGGGCGTCTCTTCCCAAAAAATCATTTTCCGTGACCGTTTCAATAGCGACCACTTTTCCGTCTGCGGGCGCAATCACCTTGTTAGGATCCGCTGAAAAACTTCGTTTAGGTACACGAAAGAAATAGGCGACAAAGAAAAATAGCACAATCAGCAAAATCCAAATCGGTATCCAGGCTATTTCTGAATATCGAAACGCCGTTCCGCCAACGATAATGCAGAAAGCCAACACATAGGAAACGATTTTTTTCCCTTCTTTATGAATCATACGGGGTGTTTTTTTAGAATAGCAAATATGCTACAAATGGCTGACAATATAAATAGGCATCAATTCGGTCCAGAATGCCTCCGTGCCCCGGAATGATCTTCCCACTATCTTTTACAAGAGCCCGCCTTTTGTAGGCTGAGACTAACAAATCACCCATCGTGCCCGAAATGGGAATGACGAGGCCAAACGATAAGATGCGAAGAACGCTCATATCCCGAAAGAAGGAGTAGGCCACCACAATGATCATACTGCTCAGAATCCCACCGATCAAACCCTCTACAGTCTTCTTGGGTGATAATCTTTTATGCAAAGGCGTTCGCCCTAGCTGGGACCCCACAAAATAAGCTCCAATATCCGCGGCCCAAATCGCAAATAAAACAAATAATATTAGCCCGGGCTCATAAACCATTAAACCTACTGAATAGGTAAAAAGGGCCCCAAATGATAATCCAATGTACATGGCAGCACGAAACCAACTCGGCCAGGAAAAATACCACTCCTCCTTGCCAAACCATAGTGTCGCGAAGGCATATATATGGTGTGTTATCCCCAATATAAGTGCAATTTTCACCAGTAAAGAGAATGACAGGCTCGCCGCGGAAAAAAAGAAAAACCCAGAAACAGACAAAGATGCCAGCACATATACACCGTATTTATAGTAGACGCCGGTCCCCAATTTCTCGAGATTCCGGAACTCATAGATACTTATAAAGAAAAAAGTCAACATCACGACCTGAAAGCTCCAGATATTCCACCCCAATCCCAAAATCATGATTGCGCCATATGCGAGCGCCCCCCATATGCGCAGCCGGATTCCCTTCATTTGCTTCATCGCTTCGTTTTGGTATTCAAATAAACAAATATCGTCACCACAGTCAGTCCGGACAGGATGGGCCAAATCCCCCAGGATACATCCACACCCTCACTATCGACTTCTATGAAATCAGTATACAGATAGCTCAACAGTACCTGTCCGCCATTGTGTATAAAATGAATGAGAATCGGCCAAATCAACGATCGGGAATAATAATACGAAAATCCCAGCACCAATCCCAATATTGACCGCGGCAGCAAGCCCTGAAAGTCCAGGTGGATAAATGAAAATATTAGTGCTGTAACTACAATGCCACCTATTTTATGTCGCATTCCATCCTGAATCGAAGGCTGCAATAGACCTCGAAAAACCAACTCTTCAGCTACGGCGGGCAACAATCCTATGGTTATTAAATTTGCCAAAAGCGCCCAGATGCCCTCTTGACCTAGCAACTCCATAAACTCTTCAGGTACTGCCTCCACTGCAAAAGGCCACCATTCCGGCACTGCCAAACTCATGTTGTACATGTATGCCCATGAAAATACGGGTAGAGAAACAAAGTAGGAGAGGAGTACCGCTGAGGGAACCCACGAGCGATCGCTACGCCCAAAAAGTTGGCCCCATTTCACTCCCCACAATCGGCTCAGAAAGAGCCCGGGAACCAAAAACCCAAATAACTGACTCATGAAAATAACCCCACGCATGGCATTCGCTGACAGGGAAGACCAACTCTCTTCTGCATTGCCCAATGCACTGAAAACCACCATGGATGCGATCAGTACGAGTACCTGACCCGCAAAAAGTGCGAGCAAAAGAGAGAGCAGGCGAAACCCCGGTTGCAATCCGCGCATTATATTATCTTTGATATTATTCCCTAAAGGTAAAAATACATTATGACTCGATTGAGCGTTAATATCAATAAGGTCGCGTTGATTCGAAATGCCCGCGGCAGTAATTTTCCGAATATTTTGGACGTCGCGCGGGATTGCGAAGAGTTTGGCGCCCAGGGGATTACCGTTCACCCGCGTCCGGACCAGAGGCACATTCGATACAATGACCTCCAAGCCCTAAAGGATCTCGTTACGACAGAGTTCAATATTGAGGGTAATCCCCGACCCGAATTGACTCAGCATATCATGTCCGTTCATCCCCATCAAGTCACCTTAGTCCCCGATGACCCTGACGCCATAACCTCAGATCATGGTTGGGATGCGAGCGCCCATATGACATTTCTTAAGCAAGAGGTTAGTCGATTTCAGTCCGCCGGAATTCGGACCTCACTATTTATAGACCCCGATCCCGACCGGATCAAAGCTGCCGCTGAAACAGGGACCGACCGCATCGAATTGTATACGGGGCCCTATGCACATGCATTTGCTCAGGGAGATTTTGCCGAACAACTTGACTCCTATGCCCGAGCCGCAGAAGTTGCTCACGATTGCGGTCTAGCCATCAATGCCGGTCACGATTTAAATTTGGATAATTTACGTCCATTCAAAGAAGCCCTGCATCCCCATCTAGCTGAGGTCTCTATCGGTCATGCTCTCATCGTAGATGCCCTGTATTTGGGACTCGAGAATGTAATTAAAATGTACCTGCACCGTCTCCGGGAATAATCTTTTTCAGATTTTAATTATTTGGGCGTGCCCCTCGAGGGTCCGCCAGCAGGCGGACACCTCGAGGGTCGGGCCCCTCCGGGGTGCCGTACTTCGGCCGCAGCAAAATCATTGCAGCGGCCTTCGCACCGCCGCTTCGGCGGCGCCCTCCATACCCCTCACGCAAGAATCCGGGTAGCATAATAATAACAGTTTTGATTTAGCCCGCCTTATTCATATGCTCAAAATGACAGATGGGACTTGAGGTTGTAATTGACTATAAATCAATTACTTAGCATAGAGCCCACCCTTTAGCTTGAGCGATTATTCAAAATACTCAAGGTGGATGAAATGCTCTGATTCTCACTTTTGAGTGTAATTGTAGTCAAATAAAACAGAGAGAAAGCTTCAGCCCGAAGGGCGGACAATGCATGTATTTTCCGGGTTATTGCGCCAGGTTAAGCTCGTGAAAGGAGGATTAACCAAAAGTTATCTGAAAGCTTCCAATCAAAACCTGAAGGTATCAGGCAGCCTTCTTGTATGAGGGTGGTAAAATCCTGTCCGGGAAACCCGCTCTTCGGGGCTGCGCGGGAGCGGGGAGGTAACGAACCGCTCAGCCCAGCTGAGAATTTGTAGGGAAGGACAGCGGTCAATAAGGGATAAGATGGGAAAGTTGAAAGTATTCATATCTAAATAGGAACATAGTATCCAGGCAAACAATTTAAATAAAGAAAAAAAAGTGTTGAATTCTACCAACGCTCGATATCGTAGATGACGTAAACCCTTGTATAAAACAAGTTTCTCTTCCAATTCGTGTTTTGACCCTAAAAAAACACATAGCCTCCTGTATGGTAAAACCAAATTAAATTTTAAAAACGATAAAGGATTACCTATATAGCTTATCGATTGTTTTGTGTCAACTCAGTTTCAAAATGATTTTTTTGTTAAGAAAGCGTTAAAAGATATTTCTTAGATTAAAATTTAATTTTTTTTTGCATTTCATAAAAAACTGAAATACAGTGTACTATGGATCTAAGTTCGGCGTCAGGGTGAAAATAAATAGCTGAACCTCATTAAATTTATGTTAAATTCTTTATAATTGTGAAAAATAGCGAAGTTTTAATGGATTTCGTTAATCAACAATTCAACAAAATAAAACAGTATGAAGAATGTATTACTTCTTTTTCTCGCGATGAGCGTTTCGGTGGTGCTGTATGGGCAACGTACAGTATCAGGAACCGTAACAAATGTCGACGGGGAGCCCCTGATTGGGGCTAACGTTACAGTCGTCGGTGAGGATGGCTACGGTACCATCACCGACTTTGATGGGTTTTTCGAGTTGCAAGTTCCCGAATCAGCAGAGATGTTGGATGTATCGTATATTGGATATCAGGCCCTCCGATTGGAGTTGGGCGAGTCCAATGAGTATGATGTGACTTTGGAAGAATCTGGAGTTGTTATGGATGAAGTGGTAGTAGTAGCTTACGGTGAGCAAACCCGACGTAGTTTGGTATCTAGTGTATCGACATTAGATGACAAAGCCGTCAATAATATTCCTGCAGTTTCGCCTCAGGAAGTCCTTCAAGGTCAGGCCTCTGGTGTACAGATCGTTCAGTCGTCTGGTGTTTTAGGTGCTGCTACCAATATTAGAATTAGAGGTGTAGCCTCTTTATCCGCGGGAGGTCAGCCGCTTTTTGTCGTTGATGGTGTTCCTTTAAATGATGGAAGTAGCGGAGATTACTCAAATGATTTTGGAGGTGCTACAACTCTTAATCCGTTGATGAATATTTCTATGGAGGATATAGAATCCATGTCAGTACTAAAGGATGCAGCTGCTACTTCACTATATGGATCTAGAGGATCTAATGGTGTTGTTTTGATTAATACGAAACAAGGAAAGGCGGGGCAAAATAATGTAACTTTCAACACCTCTTATGGCGTTGGAGGACCAACTGACCTGTATGACATGACGAACTCTGAAGAGTATTATGAAATCTCTGAAAGATATACCGGCGACCCTGCTCCTGAAGACCCCAATTTCTTTGATTGGCAAGATGCCGTTACTCAGCAAGCTCAAGCTTTCAAGGCCAATTTAGGGTTTGATGGTGGAGATGATAAAACGAGATACTATATAGGTGGTGCGTACACGGATGACCAAAACTATATCTTTGGGAATGATATGGAGAAGTACACCGGGAAAATGAATTTGAGTCATCAGGTAAACGACAATTTCAAGATTGGTGCCAATCTCTCTATTAGTAGAGTTACCATGGATCGTATTAACCAAGAGAATAGTACATTTGCTCCTCTTACATCTTCATATCTACAGCCACCTTTCGTAGACGCGTTTAATGAGGACGGCTCTTATGCTCGGACTGGTTTCATCGCCAATGTGCTAGCTATTAATGATATTGGTTTAAGTGAGTTTATTACCAGAAGAACTTTTGGTAATGCTTTCTTGAACTACACCATACCAAATGTTGGAGCTGGGAGCATCCAAATACGTTCTGATTGGGGTATAGATGAGTTCCAAACAGAAGAAACGATTCGATGGCCAGAAGAAATTTCTCCTGGAGGATATGGTTATCGAAGAGTTATTCGCGATGATAAATGGTTAACAACTAATACAATCAATTACTCATCGCCGATAGGTGAAAGATCCAATTTCTCTATTTTATTTGGACAAAGTTTTGAAACAGCCTTATTTCAAGGTACTACAGTAGAAGGATCTGGTTTCGCAGCTGACCCTTTGAGAAATGTGGCATCAGCAGCAAACCCATCAATTACAAGTGCAACACGAACGGAGTGGGCTTTAGCTTCTTTCTTTGGCCGCGCACAATATGATTTTGACGATCGCTTTTTTGTAGAGGCTTCAATAAGAAGAGACGGATCTTCTCGTTTTGGCCCCAATAATCGATGGGGTAACTTTTGGGCAGTTGGCGCAGGATGGAACTTGATTAACGAAAGTTTTATGCAGAATCAAACATTTTTTAACGAGCTAAAATTTAGAGCTAGTTATGGATTGACAGGTAATGAAAGGGTTGGTAACTTCCAGTCTTTAGGTCTATTTGGAGCCGGAACGGTTTCAGATTACAACGGTCAGCCTGGTCTTAGACCTATACAACCAGCAAATCCTGATTTGAAATGGGAACAGACAGCTCAAGTTGACTTTGGTGTCAATATGCGAATCAAAAACTTTTTGGATTTGGGGATTTCTGTTTGGCAGAAAAACACCTCAGACCTTTTACTTGATATCACAGTACCAGAGTCTACAGGTTTTTCCTCTATTACAAGAAATGCAGGTGAAATGCTTAACCGTGGTATTGATATAGACTATGGTTTTGATATCCTCCGTAACTCCGATTGGATTTTTTCTTTGGGTGGGAATATTAGTTTCTTCCAAAATGAAATTACTGAGTTGCCTGATGCAACAGTTGACTCTGATGGGAATCAATTTATTCAAGATCCTGGTACGGCGTCTCAGCGTGCTGTTTTAGGTCGCTCCGCAAACGAGTTCTTTTTGATACGTTATAACGGAATAAATTCTGAAACAGGTGATGCTGAGTGGCTCACAAAAGATGGAGAAGCGACGACCTCACCAGTTCAGGGTGATAGAGTTTTTGTTGGTTCTGCCATTCCTGATTTTATTGGAGGTGTTAACTTCAACGTAGGCTACAAAGGATTGAATTTAAGTGGGTTGTTTAACTATACTTACGGAAACCTAGTGATGTTAGATGGACTTCGCTTTACAGAAAATCCAGCTAGTGGATTTAATCGATCAACGAGATTGCTAGATGCATGGGAGCAACCAGGCGACGATGCATTTGCTCCCGGTGCTGAAAGTTCGACTGTTGGTACTTTTGCTCAGCGTTCAACGAATCAGCTGATGGATGGATCATTTTTGAGATTACGAACTTTGACATTGTCCTATAATCTACCTGTTCAATCACTTGGTATTGACTGGATCAAAAACCTGAGCGTATATGCAAGAGGTAATAATTTATTGACTATTACGGCCTCCGACTTTAGAGGGCAAGATCCGGAAGTTTCAGATTCTGGAGTTAATAACTTGATCCAAGGAGAATCTTTTTTCGTAGTACCGCAAAGAAAGATGTACACTTTTGGTATTAACGTAACATTTTAATAAAAAAAAATAGAAACTATGAAATTGAATATAAAATTATTCTTTGTCGCTTTTCTAGCCTTCATTTTCTGGGCTTGTGAAGAAGACTTAGAACTACAACCCGAACAGGATCTTTCTCCGGAAGCCGCTTTTGCCAATGAGGCTGCAGCAAATGCCAGTTTAACTGGTGCTTATGGCCGGATATTAGATTTAGATGTTTTTGGAGCTATGCCACAAATCATCGGTGATTTTCAGGCTGATAATGTAGAATTCATTGGGTCATTCCCAACCTTACAGGATATTAACAATAGCTCGGTTATTGCTGATAATGGAACTATTCGAACAATTTTCCGAGATCATTATCGAGCTATTTTGGCAGCAAATGCAGTTATTCAGAATGTACCTAACGTCAATGATTTGGGATTTTCTGAGGAAGAGAGGGCTCAGGCTATTGCTGAAGCAAAATTTATTCGAGCTATTGTACATTTCAGTCTCGTTAACTTATTTGCGCAACCTTATACCTTAGATAATGGAGCTTCACCGGGAATAACTTTGCGTTTAGAGGGGGCAGCACTTATTGGTGATTTTCCGCCCAAAGATCGAAGCTCTGTTTCTGAAGTATATGATCAAATAGAGCAGGATCTTTTGGATGCTGTTCAGGACTTACCAGAAGTGAATGGCCGTGTGCGTGCAAGTACTGGTGCAGCTAATGCCTTGTTGAGTCGTCTTTATCTATATAAAGGAGACAATACCAATGCTGCAGATTATGCTCAGCGTGTATTGGATGAAGGCAACTATGAGTTAGCAGGTGACTACACTTTTTACAACGCCTTAACGCCGGAAACTGTTTTTGATATTGCGATGTCGTCTATTGACAACTCTAGAACCGGTTCTGGTGGATGGGCTTCTTTTTATAATCCAGCAGAAGATGGAGCTAGAGGAGATTGTCCATTCGCTCAAGATCTTATTGATGCGCATGAAGATGGAGATAGAAGATTTGATAATTTGACTCAGGTTGGAGATAACGGTAGAATTTATACAACAAAATTTCCAGATGTTGTCACAAATGCTGATAATGCTCCAATAATTCGAACAACTGAGGTTTATCTTAATCGTGCGGAGGCATTAGTTAAAGCCTCAAACTCAATCCAACAGGAGGCAATTGATATCGTGAATATGCTTAGAGATCGAGCTGGGCTAGAAGCGTTCAGTGCCTCTGATTTTGCGAGTGCTGATGAATTGATTGCTACCATTTTAGATGAGCGTAGAAAAGAGTTGGCTTTTGAGGGGCATCGTCGTATGGATCTATTGCGAAATGGTGAATCTATAATCAATGGCCTGATGCCTGGTGATGATCAGACTGTCATGCCTATACCTATAATAGAGATAGATCAAAATTCTTCTTTACCTCAAAATCCTGGGTATTAAACGTAATACACTTTAGTAAATCTAACCGGCAGGGAACTTTCTCTGCCGGTTTTTTTGTTGTAATAATTGAATATTAAAGATATTGTCGTACTTTTGCGACGCGAAACTAAAAAAAGACTATATGTTGATAATTGACGTAAAAGA
>Ga0209942_1001047_pt1 | contig 15663 bp, 14 predicted proteins | sample SalPonR1_A_D2_MG_FD_185695 | JGI IMG/M metagenome (GOLD analysis project Ga0209942, IMG submission 185695) | Salt pond soil microbial communities from South San Francisco under conditions of wetland restoration - Salt Pond MetaG R1_A_D2_MG... ... | reverse complement strand
TTCTGCCCAATCAGGATCGAGCTCTCTTTTTTTTGCCATGGTGCGAAATTTTGCACTTTTTTGCTCTTCCCTTTCAGCTACAAAAACAGGCAGCTGGTTTTCAATTTTAAATTCTATCACCTCACGGGATACTTTGTTGCGTTCTTTAAGCAAATCAAGGATCTGGCGATCTATTGAATCAATTTGATTCCGCTGAGAGGATAAGTCTGTGTTGTTTGACATGATTTTTTCTAATGTTATGTAGCTTCCAAAACCGATACAACAACGCTTAATATATTTGATATCGGATTATTGCGGACACTGTAAATGGTGGGTACCAGCAAATGTTGTGGAATGAATCAACTTACGTTAAATGAGAATATCTTTAAAAAATGAAAGTAGGTCAATCTCATGTAAATTGTAAATCTATTGGGAATTTGCTCAAGCTTCAGGCTTTATTTAGGTATTGAATTTTATATCAGATGTCACTCACACTTTTGATATAAAACTGTTATTTTATAATTCTGAATTTAAAGCAAGATCGACCCATGAAGAAAAAAGCATTTTATATCATTTCAGGATTTATTCTATTTGCAGCATTGGCGCGATTGCTGCCGCATGCCTATAACTTTACGCCGTTGGGAGCGATTGCACTTTTTGGTGCCGCATATTTCCCAAAGAAGAAATTGGCATTTATCATCCCTGTATTAGCACTTTGGCTTAGTGATCTTGTTTTAAATAATGTTATGTATTCAGCGTATTATGATGGTTTCACGTTCTTCACGAGCGGGTTTCTGTATATTTACGGAGCATTTGCAATGATCGTTATTCTTGGAATCACGCTTTTGAAAAAAATATCATTTCCTCGTGTTATTGGTGGAGCTTTAGGAGCATCGGTTATCTTTTTCATCGTCAGTAATTTTGGAGTGTGGTTAAGCAGTCCGATGTATCCTGTTACGATAGAAGGCCTGATAATGTGCTATACTGCGGCAATTCCTTTCTTTCACTATACTATAGCCGGAAACCTTATCTACTGCGGCGTGCTGTTTGGAGGGTTTGAATACCTCAGGTACAAAGCTCCTGAACTGGCAACAATTCAAGCCTGATTCGTATAACGACGACATCTGCCCACAAATCGTCAGATCAAATACTTTCCCTGCTGCCGGGGTTAACAGAGTTGGTCTGTGCTCTTGGGCTGGAAGGACAACTTATAGGGCGATCGCATGCCTGTGATTATCCTGAATCCATAACTGATCTGCCGGTTCTTACATCCGTAAACTATTCTCGAGCGTCACACTCTCAAAGCAAGGATATTCATGAGTCAGTAACCAGATTATTACAAAAGGCCCTTTCTATTTATGATGTAGACGAAGAAATGCTCAGACGCCTTAGTCCCGGAATCATCCTCACTCAGGATCATTGTGAGGTCTGTGCTGTTTCATTCAATGAGTTACAAAAAGCTGTCAGGAAAACTTTTGGGGACACTACACAGGTAGTGTCAGTGTCTCCATCAACTCTGCAGGGTATTTTTAAATCTTTTCAAAACATTGCAGATGCACTGGACGTATCAAAAAAAGGCCAGGACCTTGTGGAGAGTATTCAAAACAGGTTTGATGACATTCTGGATAGAACGCAAGAATTGGAAAAGCCAAGTGTTGTGGCCCTGGAGTGGCTGGATCCATTAATGACTGGCGGTAACTGGATGCCCGAAATGATTAAAATTGCGGGTGGAGTTCCCCATTTGGCTGAAGCTGGTAAACATTCCCCATGGTGCACATGGGACGACATTCATTCACTCGATCCGGATATTCTGCTTATTGTACCTTGTGGCTATGGAATAAATAAAACCATGGGTGAAATGGGCGTCCTGACAAAAAATGAGGGGTGGAAAGATTTAGCCGCTGTTAAAAACAACCGGGTCTATATTTTAGATGGAAATCACTACTTTAATCGGCCTGGGCCCAGAATAAAAACATCGGTTGAGATTTTGGCAGAAATATTTCATCCTGAAGAATTTGACAGGCATCATGAAAAGAGTGGCTGGCTACATTATCAAAGTACATTAAATGCAGCAGGACCGCGATAGAAGTGAAAAAATCAAGACATCATACCATGAGTAAAAAAGTAATTATAATCGGGGCAACGTCTGGAATTGGTGAAGAATTAGCCCGCCAGTGTGTAAATAAGGAGTATCGTGTGGGGGGTACAGGCCGCCGCATTGAGCGTCTTGAAGATTTGAAAGAGGAATTGGGCAACTACTTTTATTATGCGCCAATGGATGTGACGAAATTTGATGAGGCAAAAAAGCAGTTACACAAGCTTATTGATGATATTGGCGGCATGGATATGATTGTGCTGAATGCGGGAATTTCAAATTACCCGTCTTCTTCCATTACGACGATGGAGCAAAAAGTGATAGATGTAAATGTAAGTGGTTTCGTTCAGCTATTTGGAGAAGCCTTTCAGTACTTTAAAAAACAGGGTTATGGCCATATTGTAGGGGTGTCATCTATAGCTTCACTGTTTGGGTCGTCCCGTGCAGCTCCTTACAGCTCGTCTAAAGCATTTATCTCTACTTACATGCAGGCTTATCGCCAGCGGTGCAATAAAATGAAAGAAGATATTACCATTACAGATGTAAAGCCGGGATTTGTTAAGAGCGAGATGACGGAAGGCAAGAAGGGAATGTTCTGGGTGGGAGAAACAGATAAAGCCGTTAAACAGATGCTTAAAGATATCGAAAAAAAGAAGTCTTACTCATATGTTACCCGGCGGTGGAGATTAGTTGCCTGGCTGATAAAACTCACTCCTAACTGGGTGTTAGATCGTCTTTGAGAATTTACAGCTTACAATGACGGGAATCTTTCTACCAGGTATGCAAGACGTACTCTATCGTCAGATCAAAAGGTAGATCAGCATTAGTATGAAAGGGAGCGTGAACACCCAGTCCCAATTCGTTTTTCTTTGTGTAGTATCGTTCTCCATAACAATTTTGTAACTCGTGCCTTGCTCATTTGTTCCGCGCTTGCCATATAGTTAGATATACGCGCGCATGGTCTCTGAAGATGGCTCTTAAAATTCTTATCGGAGTGTGAATCGGGTTTCGTAAGTAATAACCCGAGTTCGATTACTAAATTTTCGACATGATCAGAATAAAAGTCTTCTCTAATAATGAGAGATTGAGAGGGATGTTCATCGGATTTTTTAAGAATCTGACAATTATCCCCCTGTTTCCCCCTTTTTTCGCCGCAAGCATCCCTTCGGGGAAGGGGGACTCTTTTCTTTATGATTTTATAATCGAACTCAGGTTAATAATGATTTTTAGCACATTATTGATAACCAGGGAAAGTGAAGAAGTGATCTTTCAACCCAGCCAGCCATCCCGGTCGAGGCTTCTGTACTGGATGGCTTCCGAGATGTGATTTGAGCGGATCGTTTCAGATCGGTCGAGATCAGCAATAGTGCGGGATACCTTTAAAATTCGATCATAAGCCCTCGCAGATAGCCCAAGCGAGTTCATTGCTTTTTTGAGCAGGTTTTGGCTGTTGTCGTCTAAAGGGCATATTCTTCGGGCGAGCTTTGTATTCATTTGAGCATTACAATAGACGCCCTCAATTCCAATAAAGCGATGATCCTGTAATTCTCTTGCGTCAATGACCCGCTTTCGGATATCTGATGAACTCTCTCCCTTAGCTTTAGCAGAAAGTTCTTCATAGCTTACTTTATCCACATCAACATGAAGATCAATTCTATCCAGAAGTGGGCCGCTGATTTTGCCAAGATATCGCTGCATTTGAATATTGGTTGATCCCTCCGGAGCATCGGGGTCAAACCAATCACCGGTGGGAGACGGATTCATAGAGGCAACCAACATGATCCGACTGGGGTAGCTAACGCTCATCCTGGCTCGGGATATACTTACAAACCCATCCTCCAGCGGTTGGCGCATTACCTCGAGGGCACTTCTTTTAAATTCCGGAAGCTCGTCCAGGAAAAGAACACCGTTATGCGCCATTGAAATTTCACCTGGCATAGGAATACTTCCTCCACCTACAAGTGCAACATCAGACACAGTGTGATGAGGGCTTCGAAAGGGACGATTTGTGACCAGTGCTTTGCCATTTGACAAAAGTCCGGCTACTGAATGAATTTTAGTCGTTTCAAGCGCCTCATCTAAAGTGAGAGGAGGTAAAATAGTTGGAAGCCGGCGGGCCATCATCGTTTTTCCAGATCCTGGGGGCCCTACCATAATCACATTATGGCCGCCGGCAGCAGACACTTCCAGTGCGCGTTTCACATTTTCCTGCCCTCTTACATCGACGAAATCGAGTATATCCTGTTTGCCATTTTGATGGAACAGCGTCTTGGGATTAATTTTTAAAGCTGAGTGGGTGGATTCATCTTCAAACCACATCATGACCTGCTCAAGATTTTCAAAAGCCATCACTTTAATGCCGTCGACAACCCCTGCTTCAGCGCCATTCGATTTTGGAACGATCAGGTAGTCGATGTTTCTGTTACGGGCTTCCACGGCAATTGGCAGTACGCCTTTAACCGGGCGTAAACTGCCATCCAGGGCTAGTTCGCCAAGAACAAGGGACCTAGATAGCTTCTCAATGTTAATCTGTTCAGATACAGCCAGCAAACTCAGTGCAATTGGCAGATCAAAGGCACTTCCTTCTTTCGGCAGATCAGCAGGGGCGAGGTTAACGGTGATACGCCCGCGGGGAAAGTAAGCACCTGCATTCTTTAAAGCGGCGTCAATTCTGTCTTTGGATTCACTTACAGCACGATCGGGAAGCCCGACCAGGTAGTATTTAGGAACACCACCGCTCATGTTGACTTCAACTTCAATGAGGCGGGCGTTGACTCCGATGGTGGATGCACAGTATACCTTTGATAGCATAGATTTGAATCTTTATTCACTCTCTTTCGTAGTATGAGTATGAAAAGGCATATTCCTTACATATTTAGAGATAAATTAATTAGGCGAAACACTATGGAATCTACAAATCGAACGTTTTTTGAAGAGATTACAGGTACTGTTGATGAGATAATCCGTGAAGTTCGAAAACTGATAAAGGAAGGCAATGCACGTACGCTAATCATCAGAAAAAAAGATGGGCGTGAACTTTTTAAAACTCACCTTACCATTGGTGTGGCCGGCACGGCACTTTTCACAGTAATGGCTCCCATCATATCAGCAATAACCATGTTCGTGATGTTCGCCAATGATGTAGAAGTGCTTGTTGAAAAGCGAGAAGATGGACAGGCAGATTCAGATACCAAGAGTGAAAATACCAGAGATGAGTACGAAGTCGAAGGGGAGATTATTGATATTGAAGAGGGAGAAGACGAGGACGAAGAGCTTGGTAAAGATTGACGCCCGGCAAGGAGGAGGCTTTTGAATTGGTGAATTGTTGAAATTGTGAGGAATTTATAAAAAGAATTAGGAACTTGCAGCCATTTGGAAAAACTATCGATTTAACGATTTGCTAAAAACGGCATCTTTCTTAATTGCCTTTTCCAGTTTTCTTTTATACTCATCAGCCGGTATTTCTATACACCCAAACTGAGCAAGATGATCGGTATAGAACTGGGTATCCCAAAGTTCGAACCCATTTGCATCGAGGATTCTGTGGCAGTGCCAGAGAGCTACTTTGTCTGCTTCTTTTTTATTTTTAAACATTGACTCTCCAAAAAAAGCAGATCCTAATGATACTCCATATAGGCCGCCGGCGAGTTTATCATCAGAGTCATACATTTCCACTGAATGCGCATGGCCCGACATATGCAGCACCTCATAAGAATTAATAATCAAATCAGAAATCCATGTTGACTCACGATCTGCGCAAAATTCTACGACATCCCTGAAACGGGTGTTGATCCGGCATTTAAACCTACCCTGTCGAATAATCCTTTGCACGTTACTTGATACATGAAAGGAGTCAATCGGGATAACTCCACGCTGACGGGCAGAGTACCAATTTACAGAAGTATCGCTCCTCGCTTCACTCATGGGAAATATACCCTGACTGTAAGCCTCAAGAAGAGCTTCCGGCGGGATTATCTTTTTATTGGATGATGAGTTCAAAGGCTTTGATTAATGTAAACGTTAATTTTATAATTATTAAAGTTAAAACTAAGGCTTGACATCCGGAAATAATAAAAAAGGCCCTGTTTCAATTTTGAAACAGGGCCTTTTTTGATCACTTTAGTGTGTTTAGTTGGTCATTACTCAACAACAGTAATGACTGTTTGAACATCGGCAGGTGTTTCTGCAATGACTGCAAATTTTGTTCCTTCAGTAAATTCAAAATCTCGATAACCAGCCTCAACAATTTCAAGAATTGTATTGACTTTATCCCGGCTGAAATTCGCCTGGCCGTCAGTTCTCAATCGGTTTGGCAGTTCCTCATCAGACAGGGCCTCAAGGTTAAATTCAGGAAAACCTCTCATTGACCAAACAACTGCCTGGAATTCGCGATATGTAAGGTCAGGATCTGCCTGCTTAAGGTCATCCATGATGTTAAACAAATAATTCAATGGGTTCCATTTTTCCACATTGAAAGTTGAATAGAGCTGGATGCCGTCGTAAACCCCATTATTCGAATCAATTGGTTTCTGCCAGTCAATACACCAGCCATCACCGATGAATCCATTTTGGATTACGTCGTTTTGATCCATTCCGGAAAACTCAAGCGAGAAAAATGCCTCAGATCCCTTCTTTACTAGAAGAGTTGTGCTCTCTGCTCCCGCAACAGCTTCGACATTCTCAACTGGGTCAAGTGAATCTGATATATTGCCGGAATCTCCCGTAAGATTCTTGCATGAACTTAAAGCAAGTAGAATAGGAATCAGTGTGATAGAGAATAGAATAGTCTTAATGTTGCGCATGAATTTGCCTCTGTTATGTAAATGATATTTGTCAATTTGCTTCTGTCGCATTCTGAAATGCAACAATTTTTTCTTACTGGAATAATAAAAACAGTTTAGATATTATACAATTAAGTTGCTCTAACTGCTTTATGAAATAACGTGTAAGTACTATTGTAATAAAGGGAAAATATTAAATAAGATTAATTACAAAGATAAATATTACAATAAATGTGGATTAGATTTTATAATCATTATTACGATTTTTAATCTTCCTATATCTATAACAGGATCTGCTTCAATATAGCTCCAATTTCAGACCAACCCACTTATGAGCTTTATTTATTTAAAGCACGACTCTGAATATGATAGCCAGGATAGGGGTCTTAACTTGTCCCAGTTATAAAATCCACAAGACAGGCTTCTTACTTGTACCTGTTTTTTTAGTAGTAGAATCCGTTTACTGGAATAAAATAAATGAGCAATTTGATTGGCATCGTGAGCAAATAGTAAATATAGATTTTTGGAGAAATGTCAGGGTCTTTTAGATTTTGAAATAAAAAAAGCCTCCCAAATTTTTTGAGAAGCTTTTAAAGGTCTGTTTATTTCTTTTAGACTAGGCCGGTTGCGGCAATATCTGCTACAATGGGCCCAAGTGGACGGCGATATATATATCACCTGAGAAAGTTTGGCTGAGAGTATTGCTTGTTTGGCCTATGCCACTAGAAATACTAACATTATAAGGGAACTGACCTGGAGCTGCTGTAAAGCTGCCATTTTCCAATGGTAATTCAGTTGATCCCACATACAAATGAAGATCTATATAATCATTGTCGACTGTAAGATCGAGTGTATATTCGAATTCTCCATTCTGCTTATATTCATATGCGAAAGTACCCACTAATTCACCGTTGCTCAAGTCGCACTGACCTGCACCGGCAATAATATCAAAGCTACCTGAGTCACCAGTAACAAAAGGACCGTTTGTCCAGCCCCACTTATTTATACCCAAATTATTATTTCCGCAAAATTCTTTTGAGATAGAAGAATTCACAGATCCATCTGTTGGATTTGGTGAAAACGCCCAGGCTGTTTCACCTGTAACAAAACCTCCATCTTGATATTCCGAAGCCATGTTAGAGTAAACAATAACAGGGGTGCCGGTTTTGTAGACAAAGTCATCAACTTCGTTGCGAACTTTATTTATAATTCCCTTTGTCTTCTCTACATTAAAATTTGGCGAGCCATTTGTTAACATGCGAGATGGCATGGTGCCGTCTTGGAGTGCTTTATCAATATTAAAAGCAGGCACTTCAATAAGCGACCAAAGAGCCACTTGGATCTCACGATAAGTTAATTCAGGATCAACAGACTGCAGGTCATCCTTAATATTCATCAGATAATTAGCTGGCTTCCAGGAAGCACTACCATGAGTATTAAACATTTTAACGTCTGTTTGAACACCATTGTTTGAATCGAGAGGTTTGTTCCACTCAAGACACCATCCTTCTTTTAGACCATTGCTTACAAAGCCATTGGGTTTGATATTGCTGAGATCGAAAGCAAAGAAACTATCGAGACCGTGTGTTTCTCCTTTATTAACGGTTACAGTTGTACTAGATGCTTCCTCAATAGATTCTAGTTCCAGGTAGGGCTCTACTGACTCTTCTAGTGAACTTCCTGGATTATTACACGCTGACCAAAAGAGAATACTCAATAAAAGTACTCCGGATAAAAGTAGATAAGATTTGTTACCCATAATAAAAACTCCGATATAATTGTTTAATTTTGAAAGGTACTAAATAATGAGTCTCTCATACCTCAAGTAGTTGTTAAGACAATGATATGAAAGGATGACAAAATTGAATAATTAAATTGCGTTAATTAGAGAGATTTAATGGTATTGTGCTAAATGAAGAGGCCATTGCGAATACCCAATAAACTATCAAAAAAGTATTTAGTGAAAGCCTGTTTCGGAACAGGTTTTAAATACCCAGATCAGTATTTATCCAGTATCTGGATTGCTTTTTGAGCGTTTTGTAAATCTTCTGGTTTGCCAACATCAAGCCAATATCCCCAAAATGGGAATGAAATCACTTTTTTTCCTTTTTTTACCTGGCCCTCTACAAAATCAGTGATATCGAGATGCTTGTTAACAGGGATATCACGTATTAGTTGTTTTTTGATCAGATATATGCCTGCATTTGTATAATAAGTATACTCAGGTTTCTCTTTTAAAGAAGATACTTTTCCACCCTTCATCTCAAATACACCATAGGGTACTTTTACCCTATAAGGGACACTTACGATGGAGATATCAGCATTTCTTTTTTTAAAATCAAGATAAAAGTCTTCATAATTAAGGGTGGTTAATACATCTGAATTTGTAAGTAATATGTCATCTGTCCTGAAGGAATCAATAAGACTTAAACTGCCTGCTGTCCCTAGTGGCTCATTTTCACGTATGTAGCGGATGTCCACTGCCTTATCGTGGCCGTTACCAAAATATGATTCGATCTGATCGGCCAGATAATTGATTGAAACTGAAAAATTTTGCACGCCGTAACTTATCAGTCTATCCATGTTGTGCTCCATTATGGGTTTGTCACCCACTTTCAGTAATGGTTTTGGTGTGTCGTTAGTCAATGGCCTGAGGCGTGTACCTTTTCCGCCTGCCATAATTACTGTTTCAACCGGTAGGATAGACTTGAGTTTTGTAAGATCATAAATTTTTACAATCTCAGATCTTTCATTAATTACCGGTAGCAGGCGGATACCCAACGATCGAAACTCTTTAAGATCGTAATAGCTACCTCCGTTTTTCCTGATGAATGAGAAATTTCTGTTTATGCAGTTTTTCACTAAGTCATTAAGGTTGCTCCCTGATACGATTTTCCTTCGAATATCTCCATCTGTTAGTGTTCCGGCTAATCTGTTTTCCTTATCGTGGATCAGCAGAGTTAAAGGACGCTCCGGATACTTGTCAGAAATCAAATTGAGAGTTTTCAAAGCGTCCCCAAGAGTTGAGTCAGTCCTGATAAAGTTTAATTTATAATCTTCTATTGATTCCAATGGTTCTACGGTCTTGGTTTTGTACATTTTATTATCTCTTTTACGTAGTTTTTTATATTCATATGCTAAGAAAAAATGTTCAAGAAACCAGTTAATTTCCTTTAATACCCTTCGGCTAAATAGTTTATCAGGTTAGTATTACTTAAAAAAGTATTCCGCTACTCATTACAGAGCTATAGAAGTTGTTTAACGGGGATGAAATCTTTTTTTCATCAATAACTTTGAGTGTCAAAGCTCAAAATGAATAGTATGATAGAAACCCTTTTCATCATTTGAGGCCACTCCAATATTTCTGATCGTTTTAATCGGAAAGGTGTGTTCATCAAAGATATAGGTCCATTTTCTAAACGGTTCCTGGAAATCAAAATTGTCGTGATGAAATTCTCCTCCAACTGTTTCAACTGCAAGGAAAGGTTGGGGCCCAAACGTATCTTCCCGGGCTTCAACGGTTAATTTCAATTGGCCTTCAATGGCTGTTCTTTCAAGTGTGCCATAAAGCAGGTTTTTTTCAGGCACAGAATAGCTATTAAAAATACACCGGTTGAATGCTTCTCTTACGTCACAGTATTTGAAATTGACGTCCGGAAAATCTGGTGATACCTTTTTAATCAGTTCTCTTACGACATTCACATCAGGCGCCATATCCCTGGAGTCGTGATTTGTAAAACCCATGATAGCCGCACCGGTTTCCTTTGCGTGTCTAAAAGCTTTCCGAACCTCATTTTCGTTGATACACCTCATACGTGTGCCAACATTCAGACAGCGGGCGATATATCGTCTGCAACTGCCGGGGAGTTGATAATCATCATGGGCGGGCCTGTAAACCGACCAGTCGTCAGGAGCGCGTCTCCAGTCACCAAAACGTCCGCCCGAGAGATCAATTTGTTCATCCTCACCGTTGAATGATTGATTTGATAGGTCAAACGGCATCCACTGTTCAAGGAACCAGTGGCTGTCAGGCCGTTCAGTATGATAGCCCGCGCGGTTGACCGATGGAAACCAGTCCCTTTCAATTATGCGTCTGGCGATTGTTTCAAAAATCTTGTTGTCTCTCAGGTAGGTGTTTACGTTCAGGTGAGAGATGTTGCGATGGTGTGTCGGATGAAAATGCCAATGAATATTATCAGGTGCGTCGGTCTCACGAATAAATTCTGAGTAGTAATCAAAAATATTATGGAACCCGATATCTTTTTTTCGAGGGTTTATGTCATAGCCCACATGGTCCACGCAGTGCCAGTTATAAATCCAGCCGCCGCCGTAGCTGTCCGGATATTCATTCCGAAACGCTTTGCTTCCGATGGTTTCCAGCATCCGCTCCAGTTTGCCGTAGTTATCAATATAGTCGAGCAGCTCCGGTGAAAAAGCTTTGGCTACCTGTTTTTCAACTCCGCCAAGATCAAGTTCAGCCCGCTGTATTTGTTCAAGCGTGGTTTTTGATGGATCAAGGGTAATGCCGAAGTGTTTTTCAAGCCGTTCGAACGTGGCATCCAGGCTTTCATACAATGGACCTTCAGTATCAATTGAATGAACTACGTATACAACATTGTCATTTTCTATCGCCATATGAGGTTAAGTGTTGAATTGGCATTTAGTTAATAGTCAGGCAGCTGTTCGTGCAAAGATCGGTTAAGATCTAAAAGGGAGGGATTTCGGTCGAGGAATGCCAATACCTCCTGTGTGCTAATGGGAGTCTCTTTTGAATATAAGTTATTATAGATAGTCGAGACGAGTTCAAAATCCTCAGGATAATCCACGCTGAAAGAGATCTCTTTTCTGGAGAGGCCCTCATCAGGCCGGAACATTTTAATATTAAATTTGTCGGGATTTTTTCTGATGTAAAATGTTACGTGCTCATTATAGGCCGATGGATCAGATTCAGCCTGAATCATCTTATATGAACGGCGAAGTGCAGGTACTGTAACAAGCTCACAACCGGCACCGTGCACCACACCATCGCGGTGAACATTATTGATGTAATCCAAATCCGGATTCAGGAGGTAAAGCTCAATCAGCTGATCAATCAATACAGGGTCTGTCAGTGGATTGTCGCCGGTAATTCTGATAATTACGTCAAGATTGTACTTTTCAGCCGCATTTATAAATCGTTTCTGAACATCGTTGAGTACGCCCCTGTATAAATCAGTGCCATGATCTTTGCAGAGTAGTGCCAGCGGGTCGTCACCCGGTTCTTCCGATGTGGCTACAATAACGGTGTCGACTTTTTTGGAATAGGATACTTGTTCAACAACACGCAGTATCAGCGGTACTCCAAGCAGTTCTTTGGCCATCTTGCCTGGAAGTCTTGATGAATTAAGACGTGCCTGAATAACGGCTCCGATAGTTGGCATAATGCAGTTTTTTATTGTTCAGAATCAGAAATAAGTTTTACCATGTTTAAACTCTCCTCAACACTACAGAGAGCGTCAGATTTATTCCCATCAAAAGCATCGAAATATGTTTTTAGCTGATTCAAATACATATTTTCGTCGCTGATATCTTTTTCCTCAGTACAATTGTGATCTTTAAACACTTTTACTGACTGTTTGATAATATCGGCCATAATTACTTTATCAGGGTAGTATATTTTAACCGTTCGTTCTCTCATATGGGAAAAGAAATCAAGCGACACATGGCTTTTCTGTTCGTTCTCATGATGAAGCAGAAATTCCCCGAAATCTTTGGCGGATATATCAAGATGGCTTATTTGTCCGGAGTTAACATGAACAGTTTTTACTTTGCCAAAAAGGTATTCGTTGTAGTCCAGTTCATGAATCAATTCATTTATTACTCCACCTCCGCGATTACTATCGGCGGAGTAGCTTTTTGTGTAGTCTTGTGATGGTCGCCAGGCCGGCAGATATGATGAGCATACCGTTCTGGCGTAAAACGCACTGGCTGTATCGATCTCATCTTTTAAATATTTAATAACAGGATGAAACCTCATGCAAAACGCAACGTGATTGATCAGGTTATTTTTGTTGATCAATTCAATAAGGTTCGGGATACCTTCAAGTCGGTTGCTCAATGGTTTTTCAATGAACAAGTGAATCGAACGCTTGGCGCATTCGGTAGCTGTTTCGATATGAAGATCCGTAGGATTGGAAATGAAAGCAATATCGGGCCGGAAACTGAATGCATCGTCAAGTGTTCTGAACTCTTTTATATCAAGGTCATTTCCGCCACGGCCCGTCCTATACGCTGCCATCTCAACGTCAAAATGCTCATCCAGCAACCTGGCATGCCGCATGCCAATAGAGCCAAGCCCAAAAAACAGTATTTTCTTCTTTTCAGTCATATTATATGGCGGTCCATCCACCATCTACAGTGAGAGCCGACCCGGTTATATAGGAGGCTGCGTCAGTAAGAAGAAAGACTACCGGGCGTGCAACCTCCTCGGGGTCTGCCATGCGTCCAAGTAATGTTTTTCTGTTGTATCGCTTTAGAAAACTTTCATCCTGATTGTTAAATACTCCTCCCGGGCACACTGCGTTCACACGTACATTTCGGTTACCAAAATAACTGGCCAGATACTTCGAATACATCATGATACCGGCTTTGATTGGTGTATATGCGGCCGGGGTTGTCATTTCGGTGCCTTCGTAAATTGAGAAATCGGGTGCTTTTAAAGCCTGGATGGAACTTACATTTACGATATTGCCGCCGCCGCTGGCAGCCATTTTTTTTGCAATTTCGTTTGAAATAATGCAATAGGAATTCATTTGAACGTCCACATTTTTTCGCCAGCTTTCAACAGAAACATCTTCAAGCTTATTCGCCCAGTCTTTGGTTCGCGGATAGGCATTATTGATCCAGTTATCGATGCCGTCATATTTAGCCCAGAGATCTTCAACAATCCCGCTGATCTCCTCAAGTTGCGTTAGATCAGCTTTTTCAAAGTTTATTGAAGATTTTACACTATCCGGCAAAGCGTTGTATTTGTCCTCATCAATATCGAGGATAATTACCTCACTTTCGCACTCTATAAGTGCAGTTGTAATGGCTCCTCCAATCAAACCAAGGCCACCGGTAATGACTGTTTTTTGGTTCTTAAGTGAAAAATAATCAGGCATAATTTAAATATATGAGTTTGGCAGAATAAAATATTAAGGTGCGACAGATACTAATAAAGCTGCATGGAAAGAGTATAATTAAAAAAGAATACGACTATCATGCTCTGATAACGGATGAACTTATCTACTAATAACCAGATTAGACAAGATTTTCCCATCTTAGCACAGAATCTTTAGACAATGCACTCTTCAATGTTCGTCCAACAATAATATCGGTTTGATCAGGTGAAATTCCGGTCCCCGGCCGTTTAAATGTCAAATCCTCCTCTTTAATGACAGCTCCTTTCTCAAGATCTTTCGACGTGATAATACTGCGTCTCATTTTTGGCATCTTTTTCTTTTCCTCTTCAGATATCACCCGCCGGAAGCTACCCAATGAAGCCGCAATGTTTTTAGATTCTCTGCATATCTCTGTCATCTCAGCTGGATTTGCAGAGATCATATGATCCCAGCCGGGGAGGTCTTTATCAATCGTAAAATGCTTTTCAATAAGACATGCGCCTAATGCAACCGACGCCAGAGGTATTGCGCTTCCAATTGTATGGTCGGAAAAACCAACCGGGTAGCCAAATGTCTGCTGAAGCATTGGTATGTTTCTCAGATTAACATTCTCCATTTTCGGAGGGTAAACAGAAATACAGTGAAGAAGCATTATTTGCCTGTTGCCGGCATCTTCAAGCGTTTGGATCGCCTGTTCAATTTCTCCCATTGTGGCCATGCCGGTGGATAAAATAACCGGCTTGTTAAACTGAGCCAGATATTTTAACAGTCTCAAATTGTTTATATCCATAGAAGCGACCTTGTAGAACGGGACATTCAGTTCGTTTAACAGGTCTGTCTCTTCTTCGGAGAATGGAGTGGAACAGAAATCCACACCTTTCTTGTCGCAATACTCCTTTAGTTCTTTATGCTGATCTTCCCTCAGATAGTACTCTTCCACCATCTCACGAAGAGATCCCCAGTGTTTTTTGGGGTCATCTGTATAAACTGTATTGGCCTCATACTCCTCACGTGCGATAAGGGATTCCGGCGTCCAGCTTTGAAACTTCACAGCATCTGCTCCGGTTTCAACTGCTGCGTCAATAATTTTTCGTGCCAGATCCATGTCGCCGTTATGGTTTGAGCCAATTTCAGCAATTATGTAAGGAGTAGTGAAATTTTCGACTGTGAAATCAGGAGTAAGGTTAAATTTCATGAAGATAGTTGATCTAATGTTTGAATCTCTTCCCACCAAAGCGGGTAATCTGGCAGAATTTCTTCCACCTTCTGTTTGTAGGCGTGGATATTGTGATTATTATCAGCAAGAAACGCTTTCAATTCAAGTAGTTTATCCAAATGATTTTTGTGTGAATCGGATCGATCCGCAAAAAACGTAGCGTTTTGAATTTGTACAGTTATACCGTGGTTTATTTTCTTAATGGTTAAGTTTTTCAATCCAGCTGTATTCTGCTCATGCTGGCGATAAAAGCTGACCGAATCGGTTTTGAATATAGCAGATGCCCCGCGTAAAAGCATATCGGTAAATATCATCCAGTCAACTGCGATTGTGCCGGATGGGATCGGGATATCGCGAAGCGTGGATTGCCTGATTGAGGTATTTCCAAGCCCGAGAATATTTTTTTCCAGAATGTATTCCGGAGCCACTTTAAACGAATTATCCAAACGT
>Ga0209942_1001046_pt1 | contig 15664 bp, 13 predicted proteins | sample SalPonR1_A_D2_MG_FD_185695 | JGI IMG/M metagenome (GOLD analysis project Ga0209942, IMG submission 185695) | Salt pond soil microbial communities from South San Francisco under conditions of wetland restoration - Salt Pond MetaG R1_A_D2_MG... ... | reverse complement strand
TTGTTATAAAAAAGTATACCGGGTGATATATGAATAAAAAACCATTTAAAAACTCCGGGAATTAAGTAGTTTTTAAGGAGCAGTAAAATTAAAAAATGGAAACAGAGAAAAAGAAAATGAGATTAGTCATGAGTAAAGTTATAACCCCCGGATTATTGTTGCTGATATTGCTGCCCCTGATAATAGTGCAAACGGCCTGTAGCCAGAGTAGAGAGTGGACACCGGAAGACACAGAATTTTATGAGCCCGTACCACCCATTATCGAATCCTCACCGGTATTTCAGGAACCGCCGTCTGATGCCATGGTACTGTTTGATGGCGAAGGCTTCTCAGCATGGGAATCGGTTCGTGGCGGAGATGTGGAGTGGGAGCTGAAGGATGGCACAATGACCGTGAAACCCGGAGCCGGAAACATTGTTACCAAAGAAAATTTCGGGTCGGTCCAGCTCTATCTTGAATGGAAATCGCCTGAAGTTATCGACGGCGACGGGCAGGGCCGGGGAAACAGCGGAGTCTTTTTACAGCGCAGATATGAAGTGCAGGTTTTGGATATGTATGAAAATGAAACGTACACAAACGGAATGGCCGCCAGTATTTACAAACAGCACGTTCCTTATGCAAATGTGGCCAGTCCGCGCGGCGAGTGGAATAGCTATAACATCATATTTGAAGCCCCTGAATTTCGCGAAAACGGCAGCGTAGAGAAACCAGCATACGTTACAGTTTTTTGGAATGGGGTTCTGGTACAGCATAAGGCGGAAGTTCAGGGCAGTACGGAATATATTGGCCCACCATCCTATACGATGCACGGCGAGGACGGCATTGAACTGCAGGATCACAGTGACAGAGTGAGTTTTCGGAACATATGGCTCCGTAAACTGGATGAGAGTCCGGTCAGGCAGTAAATATCAGTTATTGATTTTTGGCTGAAGATTTATCCCGCGTGTACAGGACATCGAGAAGCAGAGATGCGGTCCAGGAGAAATTATCCGATCCATAGCCCTTGCCTGTATCGGGGTCAAAATACTCGTGAAAACCGCTCATGGCCGAAAGCTGAATAATTGAGTTCATAATGCGAACTGCATATTTGTGGTAGCCATATTTATCCAGGCCAATGCAGAGCATCCAGTTGAGGTTTATCCAAATGGGCCCTCTCCAGTACTTGCTCCCCGAATATTCGGGGCTGCTCCTGTCATAAGATGGTGCTGCGTAACAGATGTCGTCTAGATGGCAAAAGCAGTGCGTATTCAGGTAGTTGAATAGGCGCTCTGCCCTCTCTTCAGATGGAACTCCTGCATATATGGGGAGAAATCCAGCCAGTACGCGCTCGTGGATTTGTCTGTCTCGATTTAGGTCGAAGTTTACGTAGAACTGTTTTTCTTCGCACCATAATTTTTGGTCGATCGCTTTTGACGTTTGATCAGCCAATTTAAACCACTTTTCAGAATCCTCATCAATGACCTTTGCAATCTCACCAAGGTCGCGGTTTGCTTTCGCTAAAATCGTATTAAAAAGTACATCCTCTACCAAAAAGGGACATTCGTCTCCTCTGATGGTGTCTTCATCATAGTTTCGCTGTCTGAAAAAGTCAACGAGGCTGATATAGCGGTCGTAGTCCAGGTCTGTGGGACGTTCAGCAGAATCAACATGGCCTAAATCTCTGCGTTTATACGGTGGCAGGGTTTCAGGGTTAATCTGTACCCGGCTTAAAATCGGATCCCAAAGCGGAGAATTATCCTGTCCGGATTCCCAGGGGTGCCGGATATAGACAAGTCCGTCGTCTTCTTTATCGCGCTCACGGTACAGATAGTGGTGCCAGGCCGCAAGTTTAGGATAGATGTTTTTGGCAAAATTAAGGGCTCTCTCACAATCCTGAGCATTTCGAAGAATATGGTTTACAGCCGTAGCGTGAATAGGTGGCTGGCAGATTCCTGATGTGCGTACGGAATTTGGGGCGTTGGGTGATTTTTCCGTCTTCCAGAAAGAGGGGCCGGGAAAATACTTGTCTTCAAATCCCCTGTCATCAAATAAAATATGAGGAACCATACCGTTGTCCCACTGACCGTTAAAAAGGTAGAGCAGATCACGTTCTGCAGCAGATTGATTGTAGTGAGCGTAACCCATGGCGATAAAACCTGCATCCCACGACCACTGATGAGGATAAAGACTATTTGTTGGTTTGGTAAACTGCCCCGTACTGTTACCGGCAAGAACTGATTTGGCAGCTTTTTTGAGCCTGTGATTTTCCTGATTGATATCATTCGTTTCCATATCTGCGAACTTATATAGAAACATGCGGTTGCTCAACCCGGCTGAGCGAATGTTATCAAAATGATATGATTGATAGCAAATTCTGTGAGATTTATCAGGCGATTGCATATGTTGAACGGCATGATGTGCAATCAGTTATTGCTGATAGCACCTCAAGAGTTAACTAAAGTAGCCGGGAAAAATCCAAAAAAGAAAAGGATATGATACGACAAATAATTTGCATGCTGGCAGGGCTATTCCTTGCCTGTTCAGTCACTGTACAATCTTATGCAACAGATCGGGATAATTCTGAGAAAGGATCAAAACAGGATTGGGTGATCCTTTTTGACGGAGAATCTACCGAACACTGGCGGGGATATAATTCCGATGAATTTCCCTCAGAAGTATGGAAAATTGAGGGGAATGAACTCGTTTTCAGTCCTGCAGAAAATGCCGGAGCCGGCGACATCATCACAAAAGAAGCGTATACAGATTTTGAACTGGAGCTAGAGTGGTGGATTTCTGAGGGAGGAAACAGCGGGGTTTTTCACAGTGTAGTGGAACAGCCCGGCGTAGCAATCTACTGGTCTGGAATAGAGCTTCAGATTATTGACGCGGAAGGCTACGGTGATCTCTCGGAATCACAGGAATCCGGCGCTCTTTATGATATGAAGCCGGCAGTGCCTCAAAATGTGAATCCACAGGGTGAATGGAACAGTGTTCGGATCGTTTCAAACGGCCCTCATGTTGAATATTGGCAGAACGGCGAGAAAGTTGTGGACTACGAGCGCTGGAACGCAGAATGGTATGCCATGGTAAAAAACTCCAAGTTTGAGTGCCAGCCATCATTCGGAAATGCGCCCTCGGGTCATATCGGGCTGCAGGATCACGGCAACGTCGTTAAATTCAGGAATATTCGAATAAGAGAACTATAAATAAAATCGATTGCTCAATGAAGATTTCTATTGCAGGTGCAAACGGACAAATTGCAAAATTGCTACATCCGAAGCTTATTCAGGCAGGACACGAGGTTCGGGGAATCATCAGGAAAGAAGAACAGGCAAACTCACTAAAGAAACTTGGTGTGGAGCCGGTTGTTGCAGATATGGAGGTTGAAGATGATCTGTCGAAAGCAGTTGGAAACGCCGATGCAGTACTGTTTGCTGCAGGAGCAGGCCCGGGTAGTGGTGCAGAACGAAAATGGTCAGTCGACAGAGATGGTGCGATCAAATTGATGGAGGCATGTAAAGCTAACGGAATCCGGCGCTATGTGATGATCAGCGCCATGGGCCTGGAGACTCCGCGAGGCAGTGAGGTATTTCAGGTGTACCAACAAGCGAAACTGCAGGCCGATAATGCCCTCAAAGAGAGCGGGCTCGATTATACCATCGTAAAACCCGGCAGACTTACGAACGATTCGCCTAAAGGATTGGTGAATGCCGGGAAAAACCTTGATAGTGGTGAAATACCACGTGCCGATGTTGCCAGTGTACTTGCTGCAGTTCTCAGTGACCATCTGGCTTCCGGGCTTGAATTTGATCTCGTATCGGGAGAAAAGAAAATTTCAGAGGCACTACAAAACCTAAAGGAGTGATTTTTCCGGTTTAAAAATCGCCGGCGAAGAAGGTAACTTCATTCCGGGTGGGCTCCCAGCCAATAGAGATGCCAAAGTCGAAGGCAAGATTACTAAGCCGAAAGCGGGAGCGGATCCCCGCACCGAATACCGTTCTTGAACCCGAACGCAGATTGCTGCTGTTCAGATCAGCGGCCGTTTGGCTAAACAGAACAAGATAGATATTGGAGAGATAGCCGGGAAGGAGCAGTCCGCCATTGTCGGGGTAGACAAGCGGTATGGTATACCGGCTGTTGATGAAACCTACATTCCTGACACTCTCAAAAGGGCGGTTAAAAAACAGGTCGGAAAACCGGGAGTTTGTGTTAAAAACAGGAACATTTGTTTGAGAGTATACCTCAGCCTGCAGCCTTAGCGACTGATTCCATTTTGAAAACGGCGCCAGATAGGTAATAATCCCTGTACGGATACCCTGCCGCCGGGTTAAGTTACCGGTTATACGGTTCTGACCCGTATCAATCTCAATGAGGTCGGAATTTAACCCCTGCCTCCCCTCTGCATATAGCACGAGGCCGCTGTTGGGTTGTACATCGCGAATAAATTGCCGAACGTTGATATTAGCCACCGTTCGCAATCCGATTGTGTGACGAATTCCGAATTCGGAGACGGCATCGGTTGTGTTTACCGCGCTGAAGAATCGCTGACGGGTTAAAAAATACTGAGGCTCAATCAATAAAGAGCTAAACCGCGCATTACTCCTGAATCGAATTGGGATCGGAATTTTGAACGAGCCTCCCTGTGATTGCTGAAGAAGGGTGATAGACTGTTCGCTGCCATCGGCAGATTCTGTACGGAACGAAGTAAAAAATGGACGATTAAAAACATCGATCTCAAAGCCGGGGAAAAACTGCTGGTTGGTATAGCTAATGTCGTACCATGTGCGATCGGCAGTGTAGCTTAATTCAGCTGAATATGCCTGCGTGCTCAACACATCAACGCTTTCGAGCGTGAGGCTGTAGCGGTCTCTGCCGAGTTCGTTGTCATACTCAGGAATCCACAATCGCGGTTTCAGCCAGCGAACTCCGGTTCTGTACGGTTTTGATTCGGCCTCCTCATTCACGTTAAAGTCATTTCTGTTTAAGTAGGGCCGGTTAAGTTTCTCTCTGATGGATGTGGAAGTCGTCCATTTTTCACTCGCAACACTGCTGTTCAGGGTACTGTCTACATCCAAAATCTGGATCAGCTGCTCATCTTCGAACTGGGTGACATACGCAATTTGCGTACCATCAGGCGAGTATGATGCCTCGTAGGCATTGTGCAGGCTGTTGGTTAATTGTGTTACCGATTTGGTTTCCAGATTATATTCATAGACGTTCATTGTGCCGTGCCTGTCACTCACGAAAAGCAGTTTCTCACCGCCGGGATGCCAGGCTGGGTCATAAACCGATGCGTTTTCAAATACAATATCCGGTTCGCGATTCATAATCTCTTCGGCATCAGCCAAATTATCTTCAAACCAGATCGCCTGCACACTTTTTATGCGACCGAGAAGTGCGGCCCGCTTTTTTTCTGCAGGATGAAGCGCTACCTGAACGGCTGATGAGTGATTGGGTTGGCGATACTGTTTGATGGGTTCTCCTGCTGAGCTGTAAAGGGCAAGCACCATCTCATCTGCTTTCGTTTGCAGGGCAAAAAAACGGCCGTCAGGCAGTGGCTCAGGAGCAAAAATTCGGCTGTTATGTGTTAATCTTTTTGATTCAAAGCGATCAAGACTCAGTATGTGAACATCCCCGCGAAAGAGGTTATCGTACAAACGATCGGTGTGGTATCGGGAAAAGTAGAGGTACGAATTATCATCAGAAAAGGAGTATATAAAATCGGGAGACAAAGATACTTCAAACGTCAGCTCCTGCCTCTCGTCATTAATACTGTACGTATAAAAACCAGATGTGCGATTACAAAAGCGTCCGTAAAAAAGAAGGGTATTTCTATTTATCCACTGGGGCCTGTTCAGCCTGCGACACGTTCCGTCCACGTTTAGCTTCTTAGCCACCGGATCGGTACGCCGGCCCATTGTTTGGATACGCATGGTTTCAGAGTCCTCTTTGTCGGCAGAAAACTCACTGTAGAGATTTCCGGGCCAGGCTCCGGTTGCGTGCTTTAAGGCGGTTCCATACCCAAGAAATGGATACTTGTAGTGAAACCGGATGGCCTCCTTTACACTCTCTTCTCCTTTTTCATTAAGCAGCCAGTTGGTAAACTCATATCCGCCGATATAGTGGCGGTCGAAAGGTGGTGTGAAGTCGGTGGTTTGCAGTAGCTGCCCCATCGACCAGGCGTTATCACTTGTTAGCATGGATCTGAACTGGTGGCGAAAGTAGGGATGGTGACCTCTGCCGGAGTTTGGAATGGTATTGTGGCTTTCGTGCTGAACGGCAATTCCTTCAAATACACCAAGGGGCGCTGCGGCATGTACCGAACGCCTTAAATCGGGTGAGAAAAGCCCAATTGCCCGGGTAAAGGCCGGCGGGTTCTCGCTAAAGTGAAGAACATGTACCAGCTCGTGAGGCAGTACAAACTCAAGCCAGTTTCCCGACTGAGGATTAAAGTTTTTCCCAATGCCGGGGGATAGCTCAATTTCTGAGCGGAAATTGAGCGGAGATACAAATCCGTTTGACCGGTCATTTTTTGGATTCAGGACAATGGGCACCCTGCTCACGGACCCGCCAACAAGCTCCCGTATGTCGCTGTATTCGGCTTCAAGTATAGACAGAGAAAGGCGTGCTTTATCTTCGTAACTGGCAGGATAAATGATGCGAAAATGTTCTGTATTTATCTCTTTCCACTCTGCAGGAGCCCGGTACTGGGTGGGGTAAATCTGGGCAAATGAAGTTTGCCCCATCAAGAAAATAATTAGCAGTGTGAAAAGAGGTCGCTTCATGGCTGTTAATAAATAATCATCCAATAGAGATAAATGAGTGCGAATACAGTAAGAAAAACGATGCCGGAGATACTAAGCGTATATAGCCATTTTCCCGGTCGGAATTCTATTTCAACTTCCGGCTGATGTATCAGTTTATGATTCATGAATGCCAATATCGGCGCTGTAAGGAAAGATAGTGTGGTTGCCAGGTCTATCAAAAAGCGAAAGCGGTCGCCGAGCAGCCATAAAAGAAGCAGCGTGCCGGCACTAACACCAATCAGTAGATACTCATGGCGTTTTCGGGATGGCGATTTGGATGAAGAGTGTCCATGTTTGCGAATATGGATCAGGTGGTTTACCACATCGGGATAAGTACTGGTAACGGTTAATGTAGTGCTGAACATCGTGGTAAAAGCGCAGAGCATGATAATGAAATAGGCCCATTCGCCCATCGAGGTTGTATAAAGTTCTACAAGCTGATTTGAAAATGCAGCCGCACTGGATGCAAAATCCTGGCTGCTCCCGTACATCACCATGGCACCGAGCGTTAAAAAGCAAAGAGCAATAATGGCAGCACCAAGGTAGCCGAGGTTGAAATCGAAAAGTACTTCGTTCAGTTTTGGTTTGTAACCGGTTTGTTTGATCCGGTCGATGGACCAGATTGACTGCCAGGCTGCGGCGTCAATGGGGATGGGCATCCAGCCCATAAGCGCAATTAAGAAGGCCACACCCGATACGGTCCAGATTTCGGGTGCAATAGTTTGTGGCGGTGGCGAGTAATCGAGATTGACGAAGGCCAGCACCATGGCTATAACCGTTGAAACAGCAAGTATCACCATCAGAATTTTAACGGCCCGGTCGAGCATGGCATATGTATTTTTGGCAAGATAGAGCAAGCAGAGAACCAGAATAATGGCGCTCCAGGCCAGGATCGGCAACTCGATACCGGTTAAGTTCGTGGCCAGACTTGCTGTCACCATCGTAACGGCAGCGTGTACTGCAAACATCGTTGATAGGGTAAAAAGACCAAAAATCCAATACGCGGCCGGGTGCATATTAGCGTAGCCCTGAATCAGGTTTTTCCCGGTGGCAATGGCATAACGGGGGCCGTATTCAAGAAAAGGATATTTAAACAGGTTGGCCAGAATTACAGCCCACACAAGTGCAAAACCATAATCGGCTCCTGCCCGGGTCGATTGAACGAGATGAGAAACTCCAATTGCCGCGGCTGCCATAATAAGGCCGGGGCCCAGGCTTTGCCGAATGCCGTACCAGGTGGATTTCGATTCGCTCATAAAGTCTGATTAATCAAAAAAGTATAAAAGTACATATCGAAGCAATCTTTTTGCAAGTATACAAAATGGAACCTTGATAACGGGAATTTTTTTATTTTAAATAGAGAACGATGAAATATTAATAAACAGGTCAAAAAGAATGGTAAGAGAAAAAACAATACACGAACTCATTGACCATAACAGTAATATTGCAGTTACGATTACGCTGCCAACTCATAAAGTAGGAGAAGACACAAAACAAGATCCTATTCGGCTTAAAAATTTATTAACCAAAGCTGAAAAGCAGATCAAAAAAAGAGAGAGTAAAAATGGTTTTGCAGAATCACTCCTTAAACCTGCATACGATCTGCTGAATAAACCCATGTTCTGGGCTCACGCAGAGAACGGACTTGCAATTTACATTGCAGACGGCAAATTTGATGTTTACAAGCTTCCATATAGCGTGAATGAAGAGGTATATATAAACGACCACTTCCTTATTACTCCCCTGCTGCCAATGACGAGTATTGACGGAACATTTACAGTAATCACCGCGAGTCGGCAAAACCTTAAGCTTTTACGCTGCACCAGGGATAGCCAGGAAGATATTACCCCCGACTCTATCCCCACGGCAGTTGATGAATACCTTGAAATTGAGCCGGAGAAGCAGCTTCAGTTTCATTCAGGATCAATGGGACAAAAAGCGATGTATTTTGGCCATAACTCCAATGAAGAGGATAAAATGGTGATTGTGGAACAGTTTTATCGCGAGGCAGAACGTGAAATAACCACCCTTCTGAACGATTTGGGTGATCCGTTAATCCTGATTGGGCTGAATGAAAACAGTGGTATCTACAAAAAAGTAAACAGTTATAAACGCCTGGTTGATAACATTGTGAAAGTAAACCCGGATGAACTTTCTGATAAAGAGCTTCGCGAAAAAGGATGGGGAATTATTCAGTCTTATTTCCTTAGCGACATGTACGCCTCGCTCGAGAAGATGGGTAAAACGTCCGATGAAAAATTTTCAAACAACCTGGGTGAAATTGTTGAAGCCACGGTTATGGGGAAATCATCAACCATCTTTATCTCCAAAGGAGAGAAGAAATGGGGATTTTATGATGAAGAAAATCATACCGTGCAGTATACATCCAATCCCGACGGCGAAGATGTCGAGCTGCTGAACTGGCTCTCCATTAAAGCATTTAAAACGGGAAGCAAGGTGTATATGCTCCCGAAAGAGGAGATGCCCCTTCATGCAACCGTGGCTGCCGAATTCAGATTCTGAGGGTTAAAAAACGAAAGGGGCGTGTTTGGTTTGATGCGAAATACGCCCCAATTTAAAATGATGTTTGATCGTACATTTCTTATCAGACTGGTGAAGGCGCGCATGCCGTACGGACGGTTCCAGAACAGGTACATAACAGAGCTTCCTGTTTCTTATCTTGAATGGATACATCGTAAGGGATATCCCTCAGGAAATCTAGGGCAATATCTTTCCACGATGCACGAAATAAAGACAAACGGGCTGGACTATTTGTTAGACCCAATCATATCAGCCCAGAGAAATAATCGATAACAGAGAACAGGCCTTAATATTCACAGGGCCGATAAAATAAAAAGTTAAATGCTAGTACTTGTAATAAACTGCGGAAGCTCATCCGTGAAATATGATGTTATAGAAACCGAAGAGCGCAGAGATATTTGCCGGGGAATTGTAGAACGAATTGGTGCAGTAACATCCATCTTAAAACATGAGCCGGCCGGGAAAGAACGGATTAAAGAGACAAAGGTTATCAACGATCATGGCGAGGCGCTTCAGGAAATTCTGAATTTTCTTTTGAGCGATGAGGCGGGTGTCCTGTCATCTCCGTCAGACATAAAAGCCGTTGGGCACAGAGTTGTGCATGGTGGCGAAATGTTTAAAGATTCTGTTTTGATTGATGATGTGGTGAAAGACGCCATCAAACAGGCCTTTGATCTTGCTCCGCTGCACAACCCCCCCAATCTCAAAGGAATACAGGCGGCCCAGGAACGACTGCCGGATATTCCCCACGTAGCCGTGTTCGATACGGCTTTTCACCACTCTCTGCCTCCTCACGCGTATCTGTACGGAATACCAAACCGTCTGTACCGGCGCCATAAAATCAGAAAATATGGCTTTCACGGAACATCGCACTACTACGTGAGCCGGCAATACTATAAACTCACGGACAAGCCCAGAAAAGATACAAAAGTAATTACCTGTCACCTGGGGAATGGCGCATCTATTGCAGCCATTAAAGGCGGCGAGTCGATCGATACGTCGATGGGCTTTACACCACTCTCGGGCATGGTGATGGGCACCCGGAGCGGCGATCTGGATCCGTCCATACTTTTCTACATCATGGAGAAAGAGGAGATACAGCTCAACAGCCTGCACTCCATGCTAAACAGGCACAGTGGATTGCTCGGGCTTAGCGGGTATGCCAGCGACATGAGGGATCTGATAGAGGAAGCCAGGAACGGCGACCGGCGCTGCCAACAGGCGATCGATGTTTTTTGCTATACGATTCAAAAATATATAGGCTCGTACATAGCTGCGCTGAATGGGTGTGATGCCATTTTGTTAACAGCGGGAATTGGAGAAAACTCACCGGTCATCCGTCAGAAATCACTTGAAAATCTGGACGGGCTCGGAATTGAGATCGATTCCGAAAAAAACGAAAACCTTACCCGTGGCAAATTAGAAAAGATCAGTTCAGATACGTCGAAAACTGAGATTTATGTTGTTCCAACAAATGAAGAGCTGGTGATTGCCATTGATGCGGCAAAAATTGCCTCTGCAAAAGGCCAGTCACCCTGGGTATAGGGACGTTACTGCCAAACCAGAAATTAAAAAACCCTGTTCACCAAAGAGTGACAGGGTTTTTTATCATTTGAAATATATAATCTGAACCGGGAGAGCAAATTACTCTTCGATTTCAAAATCTTCTTGCTGCGGAACAGCAGTTTCTGTCTGAGAAGGAGCTGTAAAGTCGTTTTGTTCAATCGGTTCACCACCTAATCCCGATTGCTGGATCGTACTTTGATTCGTGTCACCACGATCAATAGCAAAGTTGGCAAGAACGCTCAGGCTTAGAAAAAGAGCAGCGAGTACCGAGGTGGTTTTTGAAAGCAGGTCAGCGGTTCGGCGTGCTCCCATAGAAGAGCCACCGGCCATACCGGCAGCCAATCCGCCTGAAAGACCTTCTTTCTGGCCCGGCTGTAAAAGAATAACAACAATCAGTAGTATACAGATAATTGTAATGAGGGAAATTATAATTCCGTAAAGCATAAATTTATTTTCTTCTGTTTATTGCAAAGAGTTTAAAAATATCACTATTTATACATATAACAAAGCACTATTCAAATAACGAACGGTGCGCAAAATATTGCAAGCTTTCCCACTTAATTTAGCTGATATGCAGAGTGAACAGCCAATTCCAATTGAAGAGAACGGACCATCTGCCCTTCAGAGGCTTATAGACCAGTCTTATCTCGAATATTCTAATCTTATCGAGACCATTGCAGTAATTGTTGTTCTCGTCCTGATTCATTTTGTGGTTATCAGGATTGTATACAGGCAGACAGAAAGAGATACTGTTCGCTACAAGTGGCGGAAAAACCTGGCTTATGTTCTCAGCTTCCTCGGTTTCTTAATGGTGGGGCGAATCTGGTTCCAGGGAATGGGGTCGCTGGCAACTTTTTTGGGATTACTGTCTGCAGGTTTGGCAATTGCACTTCGCGACCCGGTAACGGACATGGCCGGCTGGCTGTTTTTGATGTGGCGCAAGCCGTTTGATGTAGGGGACAGAATCCAGATTGGAGATAACCGGGGAGACGTGATCGACATTCGGTTTTTTAAATTTACAATTCTTGAAATCGGGAACTGGGTTCAGGCAGACCAAAGCACAGGCAGGGTTATTCATATTCCCAATCATTTGATTCTTGGAGAAACAATAGCCAACTACACGAGCGATTTTAATTTTATATGGAATGAAATTGCTATTGTGGTTACGTTCGAAAGCGACTGGAAAAGAGCAAAATCCCTCATAACCGAAATTGTGCAGAGCCATTCCGAAGATTATGTGGCAGATGCAGAACAACAGGTCAGGCGCGCAAAAAAATCATACCTGATTCAGTACAAAAATCTTACTCCAATTGTTTATACAGAAGTTGTGGAAGTTGGAGTGAAACTAACTATTCGGCACTTGTCTAATGCCCGAAGCCGGAGAGGATTGAACCAGCTAATTTGGGAAGATGTACTGGAGCGTTTTGCAAAAGAAGAGCACATCGATTTTGCATACAACACTCTCAGAATTTATCAGAATCAAATTGAAGGAAAAGAACCCTTCAAGTCCGAAAAACCGGGATAAACAGGTAAACGGTTATTTGGGTTCCGGCTGTATAAGCGAAGGATCGTTTTCAGTAAGATCATTTACTTTTTTACTCACTTTAAGGACCGATAAATCAGTAATTCTAAATAGCGTCTGGCTCTCCTTGAAAAAGGATGTGGGATCTGAGGGTGCAGTTAACCAGTTTTCAGACGTTTTTTTGTCGAGAAACAGGGGCATACGATCAGACATCGGCTGAATTAATGTGTTTGCCGGAACAGTAATAACCTGTACAAATGGTTCTTTTTGCAAGTTAAGAAGTGCAGCAACCGGCATTATTGGGCTGTTTAGCATGCGCACGAAAAACGGCTGTCCATTTTCGTCCTTTCCCTTCCAGATGTAAAACCCGCTTAATGGTAATATTACCGGTTCAACAGCATCTTTGCTCTGAATCATTTTTGACGCATCAACTGCAGTTAACTTAGCCGGAGAGCTGGAATTCTTTCCTGGCCCCAGCTGAATTTTTGTTAGGATACGTTCATCGTTATCTTGTCGCATAACGGGTAACTGATAGCCGGGAGCAAGATTATAATGCTCCGAAAAAAAGGAATCTTTGGACGATGTGAACTCAAAAAATTGTTCGACGGTCTCTTTGTTTATAAAAAAAGCAAATCTGATAGCCATAATGGTACATTAGATTTTATATAAGATAGAACAACATAAGATCGTTTAGATAACTAAACAGTAATAAATCTGAATATTCTCCATAACAAATAACGGTTTTTAATTAAAGACTCTTTATTTTTGATTTATACTCTCAATTTAATCACATTTGTTGCAGTATTGTAAAAATGATGCTACGTTTTGAGACTATAAAAAATGTATTAACGTACTGATACAGGCAGTTAAATGACCGCACGTGTTGCGGCATATTTTTTAATGCGCATTAGCGACCTTTTTTAAAATGCATGTATAACTTAGCCTGTTTTTAATTGAAATATTGAAAAATTATTGAGGTAAACCATTGTCATTTAATCAGTTTAGGTTAAGTTCTGATATTTTGAAGGGACTCCAGGATGTTAAAGTTGAAAGTCCCTCAACCCTCCAAAAGAAAATTTTTAATACAGTAAAAGAGAAAAAAGATCTGGTTATAAATACCAAGATCGAAGATGCGCCTGAGATAGGCTATTTACTATCCCTGTTGAATGAAATCTCCAAATCTGAACGAAGACAGGGAACGCGAGCCATTATTCTGGCTGGTGACGAAGAGCGTGCGAAACAGCTTGATGAGTGGATCTGGGCAATCGGCTATCACGCATCGATTGAGAGTGCCTGCGTAACGGACGACAAAGGTACCGACGAACAGGTTTCAGCGGTATCTGCAGGGCCTGTAATTCTTGTTGCCACTCCTACCAAGCTGGCTGCTATTCTCGAGAAAAACCGTATGATATACCGGGAGGTACAGCAGCTTATTGTTGATCAGGCCGAGCTTATTCAAGACTGGGACGCGGTTGAGGCGATATCAAACAGAATTATTGGGAAGTGCCAGCGAATCTTTACTGCTTCCAAAGACAGTAAAGAACTGAGAGAAGCAGAGTCGAAAATGCTAACGGAACCCGATCTCGTTACCAAGGAAGAGAAGAAGAAGCAGAAGGCAGAAAAAAAGCCATCTGTACCAAAAGACCTGACTCAGTACTATATAAACGTGCCGCCACGTTCCAAGATATCAACACTGATGGCGCATCTGGATCAGGTTCCCACAGAAGCGGTGGTCGTTTTTACGGCTTCAAGGAAAACCGCAGATCGTCTCTATAAAATCTTCAGAAAAAGTAACAAACGGGCTGTAAGTATCCACAACAGCCTCGATAAAGATACGTTCAATGAACGGTTTGGGCGCTTTACAAGCGGAAATGTACAGCATCTGATCGCCGGAGACCTCTCCGCTGCTGACCTGCCGCTGAAAGAAGCTACACAGGTTATAAACTACGATGTGCCCGAAGATGTTAATGAATATAAACTGAGGGCAGAACTGGTAGGTGACGGTAAAAAAACGCGTATTATAAGTCTGGTTTCGAAACAGGATCGCAGCGATATTCAGTCTATCTGCGACTCACTGGGCTATGCGCCCGAGGAAGTGCCGCTGCCAAAGGGAGTGAAAGCCAAAGCGGAGAAAAAAGGAAAATCGTCATCCGGACGAGGGAAGTCAGACAAACAGAAAAAGTCGAAATCGGGCGGACGATCCAAAAAACCCCGGGAAAAGAAAAAAGGGCGGAAAATGAAAGGTCTGCCAAGACCTACGTTTGATCAGCTCGAAGGTGGCAGAACCGGTGACCGAAGTGATGAGAAAAAAGGAATTGTAGGACTGATCAAAAAAATATTCAGCAGATAGCAAATACCTGTCCATCTCCTGTTATCCAAAGCTGAAGCGGTTCAATCAAACATATCATCAAAAGCCCGTTTGGTATCGGGGGCAGGCTTTGTAAAAAGACTTACAAGCCAGGTTATAATCAGGGCCGCCACAAAGCCGGGAATCAGTTCGTACAGTGCATTTTTTAAAAATGGAATGTAGTACCATGTTACTGTAACAAAGGTACCTGTTAAAAGCCCCGAAATGACGCCTGTCCGGGTTGTTCCTTTCCAATAGAGAGCAAGTATGGACGTTGGCCCGAGAGACGCCCCCAGGCCCGCCCAGGCAAAGAGAACCAGCCAGAACACGAGGTCAGTAGCAATGAAACCGAACAGCAGGGCAATAAGCACCAGGGCGATAACAACCATGCGGCTGTAGAGCACAAGTTTCTTTTGTGGAACCACTTCTCCCTTTTTGATCTGCTTCTCGTAGATATCCCGTACAACGCTCGAAGCAGCCACCAAAAGCTGGGAATCGGCCGTAGACATGATTGCCGCAAATATAGAAGCAAGTACGACCCCAAAAAGAGCGGGATGCAGCTGCAACTGAGCAAGCATGGGAAAAAGATTCTCAGTATCGGAATCGGGTAACATCGCTACATCGGGAAAATATACACGTCCGGCCATCCCGATGAACACCGCCCCCCACGCCATCAGAACATTCCAGACGGTTCCCACCACGGCTGCGACCCGCAGCTGCTTAGAGTCGTCGATTGACATATAGCGCGCAAGAATATGTGGATTCCCGGGAGAGCCCATCCCTATTCCCAGAAATCCAATAGCAACGCCTGCACTTACAGCAAATGGATCGATATAGACGGCATCAAGTAGCTCAAGCTGTTGCAGCATCTCGATGAGCCCGCCAAGGTTTATGATCGCTATA
>Ga0209942_1001043_pt1 | contig 15689 bp, 11 predicted proteins | sample SalPonR1_A_D2_MG_FD_185695 | JGI IMG/M metagenome (GOLD analysis project Ga0209942, IMG submission 185695) | Salt pond soil microbial communities from South San Francisco under conditions of wetland restoration - Salt Pond MetaG R1_A_D2_MG... ... | reverse complement strand
AAGGTATTCATGACCAGGAATCTCCATCCAATAGAAACACTTGATCCACACAAGCCCGCAGGGCTTGAATATGATTAGCCCCGAGCGCAAGCTCGGGGTTATGATCTAAAGAGAATTCCAACCCTGAAGGGGTTGAACTCATCCTCTTCTTTATTAAAATGAACGTTTGTTTGATATCGCGGTCGATATGATATTGAACCCCTTCAGGGTTCAGAATATGGGGTGTATTGTCCACCCCGGGCTGTCGCCCGGGGCTACTGACGTTGAACCCCTGCCGGGGTTCTCATCAGTTGTTTTCTACTGTCCGTTTTATGAGTAAGATAACCAGTCTTAAGTTGACGCGCATGCCCTTCGGGGTTTAAATATGAAAAAAACAAAAACACCACCTCATCCATTGACCGACGAAGCTCCAAAGGAGCGAAGGCGGTACGAATTGACCCGGGATCCTTAGCAACGATACCGTTCGCGCGAGTTATGGATTGCGGACCGTAGCCCCCTAAATCCCAAATAAATTAGGGGAGGGCAGGCGCAATGACGATAATTTTCCTGGATGTGGTTGTGATGGGTAAAAGAGGCACCGCGAACACCTCGTATCTTACTGGATTCCGTAACGCACCCTTCAATTAAAAAACCTCTTTCTACCACCTCCCTCTCACTCTATCTAAAAAACAAAAACAAGTGTCATCCGGCGCTCCGACGCGGGATCCCCTGCAATAATATGGTTCTATCAAGTTCCATTGGGGAGGGGTGGAGCTCCATCTGCCCCCAGACCTAAAGGTAAGATTTAGCTTTCACTGGCCGCACCGATTAAACTCATTCCAAATTAATCTGTGAGTATGAGTATATGTGGCATCCTTCTTCTTCGCAGTAAGGCATTTTTTTCTGAATCAAATATCTTCACCGGCGGTTATGGTGTACCTATAAAGATTTTAAGAATTAAAAATTTTATTTGTGGATTAAAATGTTAAGAAAATGTTTAAAATCCTTTCTTTCTTTCTTTCTTTCTATATTGTGGAACACTTAACTAATAGAATTAAATTTTATGAAAACAATTTTTAGCCTACTCGTATTTTTTATAGCCCTTTTATCTTGCAAAGATGATATAAATTTGAGTGATTCGTTGTCGGGTGACCCTATGGTGTTAGCTTTGCCTTTGCAAGAATCCGACCAATTAGTCATTTGTTATGACATCATAACCTCCCAGCATGTGGAAGCCCGAAACCCCTCGGATACTGGCAACTTATCTTTCACTGACAAGGTGTTTCGAACGCCGGAATTTTCTGGAGCTCACGTCGAGATGATCGTCAGAGAGAATGGGGAAATTGATGCGAATTTTCAAATGGAGCAATTTTCTGAAATGCCATCCTACCCCGAGAATCGATTGAATAATAATAGTTTGCCAGCTGATAAAGCTATAGATCGTATCGAACTGCGTGGATCCGGTGTGGATTGTTACAATAGCAATGGTGAGGTGATTGGGTCGGGAAGCATGGATCCCATCACCTTAGGCATTATCGAATCAACGGAGAATCTGCAGGACGCCCTTTCTTTTAGTCAATCTGAACAAGAAATGATCGTGCAGGCCTTTGAGGATGCCGGAATGAGTATGCAGCCCACAGAATTAGATGGCGTCTACTTATATGAGCAACTATTGGATAATGGTGAGAGCGTGAAGGTGCTTTTTGATATGGAGCGCGGTTTACAGTTAGCTCAAGCGTCATATAAAACTAATGGGGAGATTGACTCTAAGACCAATATGTACTATGACGAAACCGATGATGGTAAGAAGATCGTTACCGGACACCGTTTTGTGACCTACATGGAGTCCCCAAGTAGCGGCACAGAACTTGCTATTACACGCAGGTCTAAAATTTTTAACTTCCAGATGCAAAATTAAATAATTATGAATAAGTCACAAATATTTGGTGGACTCCTATTTCCACTATACATTTTTCTCTCTTTCTTTCTAACTTTTCCTGCCTTAAATGCTCAGGATACTGAACCTCGTGATATGATTTGGGTGGCGGGGGCTGGACCACTATCGAACTCCTGGTTAAGTACTAGATCAGCTATAGAGAATCCGCCTCATGCCTATGAATATGATCATGTTTTAAATAGTACTTCCTATGATCCAGAATTAGGAGTAATTGAAGCGAAAGATCTTCTTTTGCAAACCATTGAATCGCAATCCGATGATGACATTCTTTCTATTTCCCATGACTACGGAGGAATAGTATCTCGATACGCAGAATTAGAAACAGATAAAATATCCTCTATGATTTTTGTGGGGGTACCCCATAACGGAAGTCGATTTTTAAGAGAAGCTCTCAGGAGTTCTGGACAAAATAGTCCTGATATAATACTGGATAGGGCCCTTACGATTGTAGGAGAAAATGATTGTGAAGATTGTGGAGTCATTTCCTTACTGCGTGATTGGATTTTAGATATAAGGGGTGGATCCGAATATTTAAGAGATGTAGAATATGAAAGCGTAATTATATCTGATATAAACAACACACCGCCCTCTGTTCCTTACGTAAATATTATGGGCGATGTAGATCCTAAAACAACTACTAATTTTTTAGGAATTTTAGATTCACGAGGTTCACTAAGTGGCACCCCGACAAATAACCTTAAGAATTGTTTTATTGAACTAAGAAACCAGGCAAAAGATCTTGAGGTGCAAAGACAGGTTCATGTAATGAACAACTGGGCTGGTGCAATTAGGCAGATAACTAGCGCAATATCTGGAGTCTTAACTGGCCTTTCTGGGGGAGAAGGAGAAGGAGGAGGAGGATTTAACCCTGATATTATTGGAGCTGTTGGAGATATTGTAAATAATTTTTTCAAAGGTAGAATAGAGCGCATTGAGAGAGCAAATGAAATTCAAAAAGAAACAGCACGCATCTTGCGATGTGACCTGGCAGTACAAATGGTCGCTGTTGAAATGAATTCTTTTTTAGGGACCAACGGAGGGGATTGGATTGAGGAAGAAGTAGAAGTTCCTAGCCTTGATGAATATAGAAATTGTATTGATGAGTGCGGTGTAGATATGGCATGGGGAGATTGGAGGTCTCCATTATCATGTGATGAATATTGTTCACGTTTTATTGATCCAAATAATACAACGACTATAACAGTAATTGTTTATGAATTTGAAGGTCATGATTGGGTTTACAGTTTGTTCGAGCAGAGTCTTGAAACAGATCAAAGAGTGCAGGAAATTGTCATCAATGCAGATCATTTCCAAGAAAATCTTCCAGGATACATAATTAACCCTGTTCTAACGGATATCTTCGACGGGTCCTATGGTGCTGCTTTTGAAGTGCCGAAAAAGTGAGGATTTTATATGGCAAAATATAATAGTTGAATGAAAGATATAGTCCAAAAAGGATTATTATTCACCTTAATTACATTCTTATTTTCTTGTCAAAACGAGAGAACTTTGGAGCCGCATCCCCCTTACGATGTGGCTTCCTCATTTACTATTTATCCTATCGTAGTTGATCAAATGGCGGTCTTGCCAGCAAAAATCAACGACGAGCAAGGTCTCCTTGGTATAAATATTTACAGCGGCGATACGCTTTGGTCCTTTGCGCAGGAGCAGTGTAGAGACCTTTATTATAATCTGAGATCAACTTATACTGAAGAGGCTATTTATATCCCTTTTACTAAGGGATTGTTATCTGTGGATCGCATATCGTTTGCGGTGGATTATTTCCCTTTACAAAAAGAGGGATATATTCAATCCCAGCTAGTGTCATATGACGAGAAAGTCCTTGGGGTTCAAGCACAGAAGAATCGACGTAGATATGAGGTGTTTGCTTTTAATCTCCGTTCAGGGACTTTTACAGTACTTCAATCTTTTGAGACTGATACCACTCGACGTTTACTTATGAGAGCGCCGCAGATCATCAAAAAATTAAGCTCGAGCTCTCCTGCTTTTGCCGCTCCAGTTGTGGACTTCAAATCGAAAGATACTACATACAGCTATTTTCTTTTTTGGGAGGAGGGAGGTAAAGTTGACTCCATTCCAGCTGTAATTCCCAATACTCAAGGTAAAGGCGCTACGAGAATGGCAGTTGTATTTGACTCTCTGGCTTTATGGTTGGTCGATAGCGAATGGGTAGCTATTGATATATCTTCAAGAAAAGAAGTATGGCGAAACACCCTTGGCACAAAGATGCTAACTTCTCAACCTTTGTTAGTTAATGACACTCTTTTTTGTGCGATGGAAAATATGCGATTATATGCTTTACAGGTCCAAACCGGTGATACGATTTGGACTCAAAAAATAGCCGGAACCCCTAGCAGGGTTTATTCTCGGGATTCCACTCTTCACCTAATTGGTGGGTCTGATGGAAAATATTACCGTATACATCGAGAAACGGGAGAACGACTACCAATGCGAAAAAACGATATATTTTTTGAGCGAACGTTTTACACAGATAATAATGTTACTATAGTCAGAATAAAAAATAAATGGCATATTGGATCATCCATCGAATCAATATTGCACAGCCAAAGTTTTTCCCCTGATAATTCTCAGTGATGTCGGATTAGCTTTATCAAATTGTCTATAAGACAGACTGTTTTACATGAAAACGATAAACGCATCCTTTTGCGGATTCTGTTATATTAAACATTTGTGATTCACTCATTATCTATACCCGAACAAACAAAAGACTCTTCATTCCTTGGCAGACGAAACTCCAAAGGAGGGAAGGCGGTATGACTTGCCCCGGGAATTATTCCCGTAAAGCCGTTTATTGACATTCGGATTCTGGGTCGTAGCCCGAAATGAGGTACGACTATTCCTTTAGTTCCTATTAATATTGTTTTTGAGTTAGCCCCCCGCCCGCGCGAAGCGCGGAAGCGTCAGGGATAGGAGGTGCACGAACCGGCGGTAGCCGGTGAAGTGGCCCGACCGCAGGGAGGGCCGACTGAGCACCGCATAGCCCGGCCCCTCGAGATCCGCCAGAGGCGGAACCTCGGGGGGAGACGCCCAAATACATAAACTCATATAAATTCGATTGCGGCGATTTGAAAGAAATCACTATATTAATGGGATGAAAAATTGGATATGTTTATGGCTAGTCCTCGTCCCCCTTGCGATTTTGTCGGGACAGCGTGCGGCGGGGCTTACATGGGGTGGCGCAATAGATTCTATGCAAGAGGGAATCGAGGTGTATAAATATGACTTGCGATTGCGTGTGAATCTGGATGCCCGACAGATTGGAGGAGAGTTGGGTATTCGGTATCGACTGCCCAAAGGCCGGGAGACGCTTCGCCTTCAGCTTGGGCCCTGGTACGAAGTCGAAGGAGTGCGGACGGCGAGAGAAGCGCTATCTTTTTCGAGGACGGAGGATGTGATTGATATTCAGTCAGCGCCGGATTCGGGCTGGGTATATGTGGCTTATTCCGGGACACCTCCGGTGGCGAAAAGGCCGCCCTGGAGTGGAGGCTTTACCTGGGCAAAGGATGCGGAGGGGAATCACTGGCAAGGCCTGAGTTCTCAAAATGCAGGAGGTGTGCTGTTTATGCCTTGTGTGAATCATCCGTCAAAGCGTGCTCTGGAGGGCGTACGTCAGGAAATAACGGTGCCGAAGCCTTATGTTGTTGCTGCGAACGGGCTGTTGAGCGAGCTGCGTGAATCGGACAAAACGCTGACTTATATCTGGGAAAGTCAATATCCCATTAGTCCGTATAATATAAACTTCACCACAGGAATCTTCGAGCGTGGGGAGCAGCCTTTTATTTCAGTGTCGGGCGATACGGTGCCTATGGTGATTTACTTATTGGAGGTGGATGCAGACCGGATGTCTGAAATGATGCGAGTATTTAGACAGTCGGCTCAAACGCAGGAGTCTTATTTTGGTCCGTACCCGTTTTCAAAGGAGAAACTGGGAATAGTGCACACACCGTATTTAGGTATGGAACATCAAACCATAAATGCCTATGGAAATCGTTTTCGCTTTGATACGCTGGGAGGCGTTGTTTTTGATTGGTTGCTGCATCACGAGTTGGGGCACGAGTGGTGGGGAAATAAATTGTCGGTTCCGGATTGGGCCGATTTTTGGTTGCACGAAGGATTTTGCACCTATGGGGACTGGTTGGCACACGAAGCCTATGGCGGTAAGGAGGCCTACCGGGAGCAAGCCCTTAATGTGCGGCCGGGCATCCGTTTCCTTCGGCCGTTGGTGCCGGATCGGCCGGCAGATACGAAGACGGCTTACACCGGCGAGGTGTATTTTAAGGGGGCCTATGTGTTGCACAGTCTGCGATGGGTGCTGGGTGATGAAGATTTTTTTGATATGCTGTATGATCTGGCGCAGCACTCGGCTCATAGTTATGAAAATCAATGGACGACCCTGGACTTTTTGGAGGAGGTTTCAGACTACACGAATTATGATTTGACAGACATGATGGATGTGTATTTGAACCAAACAGAGCCGCTCAAGGTGAAACTAACAGCCTGGCCGGAAGACTTATATTCTGTGCGTTGGGAAAATGTGAGTTCCTCCTTGCCGCTTGAGATTGATATGGACGGAGATTTGCACACGCTGGATTTAGGGAGTCAAGATATCTTTTTTTCAACATCTACTGCGCCTGAAATTGATCCCATGGGCTGGTATCTCTTGGAGGTGATTCAGGATTAAGTATTTTGCTCCTGACGAATCTGTACCCTTTGCCAGTTCAAGCTTTTAAAAAAGGTAATGCAGGAAGCCTGATGCGAAGATGAAGGTCATTATTGATCGAGACACCCTGGAGAAAAAGAGGCTTTTTTATCGGATAAGCAAGCTAAGGAGCAACACCTTAGGCTGTTATTGACTGCGGTTTTGGTAAACTTAAGGCACTGAACTCTTCGGAGAGTCGGGGAACTTTACTTACTTTTGTTATGTTAAGCCAATGTTAACTTCATGAACTGAATGTTAACACACGAACGAAAAGTAAAGGTTATGAAAGAGAAGTTGAAAATAAGCACGAGTCTGAAAAGCGTCTGGGTCTACATTGTTTTAGGCTTGGTTAGCATGTGGTACGTTGCCGGATTTACGCGACAGTTGTTATTGGGAGGGCCGCTGAATGGATTGGAGCTATTGCTTCTCGGTGCTCTGATTGCCGCTATCATTTGGTATGTGTTGCATCTCAAAATGGATATTAAAGTAGGGCGGAAAAGTTTGAAGGTAAAAAGCAATCAATGGTGGGGCCGGCGTGCAAAAATTAAATGGCGGGATGTAGTTGATATGGAGACCTTTCATATTCCTGAGGCTTTGATGTGGACGGGGTATAGTATCAGTTTTGGTCCGGATGTGAGTCAATTTCGTTTGGGCGACAATAAAGGCATCAAAGTAGAGATGACCTCAGGAGAAACCTATCTGATTTATTCTTCCGATTTATTTGAGAGTTTTGAGCAGTTAGAATCCAGATGGCAATCTGCCCGATCATAGCCTACCCATTTTGATCAAGATCATTTTGTGCATGATGATCCTCATTGGTGATTGGTAAGCGGATGTTGTATCTTCAACCCATTGATCCATGCAGGTAGAAACACATTTACAAGAGGAATTGGCCTGCACGCATTGCGGGCAGGACATGCGAAAAGCGGTGATTTCCGATTCGGAAGGAGTGTTTTGCTGTTCCGGCTGCCATGCGGTTCATCATTTGCTAAAGGAGCATCAGGTTCATAAAGATAATGATGAGTTCAATATTACGGGTCCCCGGAAGCCAGACTATGCGTACTTAGAGGAAGAAGCTGTAATTGAAAATCTAACTTCTCACCGAAGCACTACCTGGACGGTAGTTCTCTTTTCCATTCCGGGTATTCATTGCTCTTCCTGCATTTATTTGTTGGAAAACATCATGCGTTTACATAATGGGATCTCATCTTGTCGGGTCAACTTTTTAGCAAAAGAGGCCTCATTTACCTTTGACGAGGAGATGTTGAGTTTGCGTGAACTGGTGGAATTGCTGGATGCGATTGATTATCCACCAGAGCTTCATTACGAGCAGTTGGATGGAACAGTGGCAAAGAAAGACGACTACAGTTTATTCATCAAAATGGGAGTAGCTGGCTTTTGCTTTGGCAATATCATGTTACTCAGTTTTCCGGATTACATAGGGACCGTTGAGCGAAATTATGCGTCCATTTTCGGCTGGATCATATTTGTGTTTTCGTTGCCCGTGGTATTTTACAGTGCCTGGGATTATCTCAAATCGGCCAGCCTCAGCATTCGATCCGGGCGTCTAAATATTGATGTACCGGTCACTTTAGGTATTTTAACCTTATTTTTTAGAAGTTTATACGAAATATGGAGTGGGTCAGGGACGGGGTACCTGGATAGTCTTTCCGGATTTGTATTTTTCTTGCTCATCGGGCGTTGGTTTCAGGACATCACCTACAGCTCGATGTCTTTTGACCGTGACTACAAGTCTTATTTTCCCATTGCCGTGATGAAACGCAAGCAAGGTGAATGGCAATCCACAGCAATACGAAATATTGATATTGGCGATGAATTATTGATACGCGATGGTGAATTGATTCCGGCTGATGGGGAACTGATTTCTGGCCGTGCACGCATTGATTATAGTTTTGTGACGGGGGAAGCAGAGCCGGTTCGGAAGGAGATAGGGGATAAGGTGTTGGCCGGTGGTCGCCAGCGTGCCGAAAGCATTCGGCTGCGCGTTCTGGAAGAAGTTGACCAAAGTTATTTGACTCGTCTTTGGGATCAGGACCCCTTTCACATGCCCCGGGCCAATCGTTTACAGCAATTATTAGATCGAATTGGCAAGTATTTTACCTGGGGGATCATTGCCATTGCTGTTTTGACACTTGCATATTGGTGGAGACAAGATTTAGGTATGGCTTTTATAGCCGCTACAGCTGTCTTGATTATTGCCTGCCCCTGCGCTCTGGCCCTGTCGACGCCTTTCACCTATGGCAATGTCGTTCGGATATTGGGCCAAAAAGGTATGTTTTTACGGAATATTCAAACCGTAACTCAACTTCAAGATATTACCCACGTCGTATTTGATAAAACGGGAACACTGACAGATCCGGAGAGAGATCAGGTTGAGTATGTAGGAAGACCGATGATCCCATCCCAGCGAGAAGCCCTGGCGATTCTGGCTGTACAAAGCCATCATCCCATGAGTCGCGCCCTGCTTCAAGTGTTGCCGACCGTTCCAGGTGAGCATTCTTGTACAGATTTTGAAGAACTTCCCGGGAAAGGGACTTCCGGTCGCGTCGGGGAATGGAGGCTTAGACTTGGATCTGCTAAGTATATTTTGGGTAGTGCTTCTTCTGAGACGGGTGTTTGGATCGAGATTGATGGCGAATATTATGGCTATTTCGCCATTCAAACCGCTCTTCGCGGAGGTACAAAAGAAATAATTGACTCTCTGGCAGGAGATTACCCATTACATGTTTTGTCTGGAGATGGGGAACAGGATCGCGAGCGTCTGGAGGCTATATTCCCGGTAGGAACAGCATACCATTTTAAGCAAGAACCTGCCGACAAACTCGACTACATTCAGCATTTGCAGGAAAAGGGGGACCGCGTATTATTTATTGGAGATGGGTTGAATGATGCCGGGGCCTTACGGCAAGCAGATGTAGGTATCGTTATTTCTCATTCTTCTCAGCAGTTCTCACCATCCAGTGATGTTATTCTGGATGTGAGAGCCTGGGCTCCCTTTGCTCGCTTTTTGAGCTATGTTAAAAAGAGTAAAACTTTACTGTATTTGGCATTTATTTTCGCAGCACTTTACAATTTGATTGGATTGTTTTTTGCTGTCCAGGGCCTACTATCACCAGTTGTGGCTGCTATTCTAATGCCATTGAGTTCAATTAGTATTATTTTCCTTGGATTTGTAGGTTCGTATTTTCTTGCCTATTTTACGTTTCGAAAAGTAGGCAAACAACTTATTCTTGAAAAAGTTGAGAAAGATCAGGCTGATCCATGACCGATGTCATGAAGTGGGCGGGAGATCATTTCTATCTTGCAGACGATTCAAAGAATAAGGCTCCGGACGCTTTGTTCGAAGTTTGAAAATGCGTGTATGGAAATCATTTTTTTATTAATCGGATTAGGCGTTTTGGTAGCCGGCGGCTTTTTAGTGGCGTTCATTTGGGCTATGCGTTCGGGTCAATACGAGGATGATTATACACCTTCCGTCCGAATATTATGGGACGACAAAAAGAAAAAGTCAACGAAATAATTCTACGTTATGGGTAAAATGGAGTCATTCAGTTATGACAATAAAATCGTAAAGTGGTTTGCATATGCTACCATTATTTGGGGTTTGGTTGGGATGTTGGTTGGAGTTTGGGCCGCTTTTCAGTTGGTCTTCCCTTCTCTAAACTTTTCTACCGCGGAGGTGAGTTTTGGTCGGATTCGGCCTTTGCACACGAATGCCGTGATTTTTGCATTTGTCGGAAACGGCATTTTCATGGGAGTGTATCACTCTCTGCAGCGATTACTCAAAGCTCGAATGTTTAGCGATGCGCTTTCCAAGTTTCACTTTTGGGGGTGGCAGGCGATAATTTTAGCAGCAGCAATTACGCTGCCATTGGGGCTTACCAGTAGTCACGAGTATGCCGAATTGGAATGGCCCATAGATATTGCTATCGCATTAGTATGGATTGCTTTTGGCATTAACATGTTTGGAACGATACTGAAGCGACGGGAAAATCACTTGTATGTGGCGATTTGGTTTTATATCGCTACCTGGGTGACGGTGACCGTTTTACACGTGTTCAATAACCTGTCTATTCCCTATAGTTTATTGCATAGTATTCCCGTTTTAGCTGGGGTGCAAGATGCTTTAGTGCAGTGGTGGTACGGTCACAATGCTGTAGCCTTTTTCCTTACTACGCCCTATTTGGGATTGATGTACTATTATTTGCCGAAGGCTTCGAATCGACCTATTTTCTCCTATAAATTATCTATCATTCACTTCTGGGCTCTGATTTTTATATATATCTGGGCAGGTCCACACCATTTATTGTATACGTCGCTTCCGGATTGGGCGCAATCACTGGGAACAGTTTTCTCAATCATGCTAATCGCGCCCAGTTGGGGAGGTATGTTGAATGGGCTTCTTACCCTCCGGGGTGCATGGGATCGCGTTCGCCAGGACCCGATTCTCAAGTTTATGGTTGTAGCTGTAAGTGCATATGGAATGTCCACTCTGGAGGGGCCTTTATTATCTATTAAGTCAATTAATGCCATTAGCCATTATACAGACTGGACAGTGGCTCACGTTCACATCGGTACTTTGGGCTGGAACGGAATGCTGACTTTTGGTATTCTATATTGGTTGATCCCGAGGATTTTCAACACAAAATTGCACTCCATGCGCTGGGCCAACATTCATTTTTGGGTGGCCACCTTGGGGATTTTATTTTATGCGATCCCACTGTATTGGGCCGGTTGGACGCAGAGTATGATGTGGAAGCAATTCGAGCCGGATGGATTTTTGACGTATCCCAACTTTTTGGAAACCGTTACCCAGATTTTGCCGATGTATTTATTGCGAGCCATAGGAGGTACTATCTACCTGGTGGGAGCAATATTAATGTCAGTGAATCTTTTCAAGACCATGGGTAAAGGAAACTGTGAAGATAATGAGGTCACAGAAGCACCCGCTTTGACACCCCACAAAAAAGTTAAAGGCGAATACTGGCACAAGTGGATTGAGCGTCGACCTGTCCAAATGTTGATGGGTGCAACGGTTGTGGTTTTGATTGGAGGTCTTGTTGAGATCTTCCCGATGTTAATCATAGATGATAATGTGCCAAAAATAGCATCTGTCCAACCTTATACTCCTCTGGAATTAGAGGGACGAGATCTGTATATTCGGGAAGGTTGCGTAGGTTGTCACTCTCAAATGGTTCGCCCATTCCGTTCAGAAACGGAACGGTATGGTGATTATTCGAAGTCTGGCGAGTTTATCTACGATCGACCTTTCTTGTGGGGCTCCAAAAGGACGGGACCTGACCTCCATAGGGAAGGAGGGAAATATACCAATAGCTGGCATTACTACCATATGCTGGAACCGGAGTCCATGTCCCCAGGTTCCATTATGCCCCCTTATCCCTGGTTGATTGAGGATGATCTAAGCACAAAATATACCTCTGCGAAAATCAAGGTGCTGCAATCCCTTAATACGCCATACCCCGAAGGTTATGCAGATCAGGCTGTAGCTGATCTGGAGGAACAAGCCCGAGAAGTGGCAGACCAGTTGCGGGCAGAAGGTGTAGAGCAGGAAAATTTGGAGAAGAAAGAAATCGTGGCTTTAATCGCCTACTTACAGCGTTTAGGGACCGATATTACACCTGAACCTATCGTAGAACAGTAAAAAATATACCGATGTATAAATATATATTAGAAACAGCTGGAAATATTAATTGGATGGCTTTGTTTTCCCTGTTTACCTTTCTGACCGTGTTCATACTTGCCATCGTTCTTGTATTTCGACGTAGTGATGATCACCTTCGTCATATGGCTTCATTGCCTCTGGATGACGATCATTCATCACCATCAGATCAAACCGAGAAAAATTAATCCCTATGTTAAAGCAAGTTACTTTATCCGCAATAGGTCTGATGGCCATCCATCAATCTGCTCATGCTGAAAGCAGCTTAACTGCCGGACTTCAGGATATGGAGTGGTTGGGTGCCATCATGGATGTGCTATTGGAAAATATAGTCATCTTTCTGGCCGCTTTGATCATTATTTTTGCTCTTCTTGTCATGTATCGCACCTTGATGGTCGTGCTGAATCAGGAGAAACTTAAAGCTTTTAAAGAGGCAGGTATTCAATTGGATGATGTCGGTGCAAGTGAGCGAGGACCTTCTTTGTGGACTCGAATGATGAATATGCTGACGGCAGCCGTTCCTGTAGAGCGTGAAAAAGAAGTGGACCTGGGACACGAATTTGATGGAATTCGAGAGTTGGATAACCGACTTCCACCTTGGTGGGTAGGCTTATTCTACGGTTCGATAATCTTTGCTATTGTTTATATGTACTACTATCACTTCTCTGGTAATGAGTGGAGCTCAAGAGGAGAATACGCCGAGGAAGTTGCCACTGCAGAGCGCGAAGCTCGCTTGTATCGCATACAGCAAGCTGACGTCGTTGACGAGGAAAATGTGCAGTTTCTAGCAGACGAACTTGCTTTAGAGCAGGGTGAGGTGATTTTTCAATCGAACTGCGCAACTTGTCACGGAGAAAACGGGGAAGGCGGAGTAGGGCCTAATCTGACAGACCCATATTGGATTCACGGGGGTACCATCAACGATGTATTTTCTGTTATCAAATATGGAGTGGCTGAAAAAGGAATGGTTTCCTGGCAGGCGCAGATTCGTCCTTCTGCTATGGAGAAGGTGTCCAGCTTTATCATGTCTTTGCAGGGTACAGAACCGGCAGGTGCAAAAGAGAAAGAAGGAGTATATCATGACCCTGAAATTATTTCCCGCACTGAAATCGAGGAAGGGTAGTCCTTCAGTAATCGTATAGCAGAAGAAGAGATCAAAATGTCAAAAGAAGCTCAAGATCCCGAAGATAGTTTTAGAGACAGTATCAGTTCTGTCGATAAAAGTGGAAAGCGAATTTGGATCTATCCGAAAATGCCGAGCGGCAAGTTTTATAATTACCGCAAGTGGTTATCCTATGTATTATTGATTGTATTGTTTGGCATGCCCTGGATCAAGGTCAATGGCAATCCCTTCATGCAATTCGACATTCTAAATAGAGAATTTTATATTTTTTCTCAACATTTTGTGCCGCAAGACTTCCATCTCTTCGTCATTGCTATGCTTATCTTTTTGATTTTTATCGTCCTGTTTACCGTAGTTTTTGGTCGTGTTTTTTGTGGATGGGTTTGCCCCCAGACCATTTTTATGGAAATGGTATACAGGCGGATTGAATATGCTATCGAAGGGGACTATACGGCACAAAAACGGTTGAATAAGGCTCCCTGGAATTGGGATAAAATCTGGAAGAAAACTTTAAAGCAGACGCTTTTTTTTGGTATTGCTTTTTTAGTGGGAAATACTTTCCTCGCCTACATTATAGGTATAGATGACTTGTTGGAAATTATCCAGTCTCCCATTGCCGAACACTGGCAAGGATTTGCCGCTATGATCATTTTTTCCCTGGTTTTTTACTTTGTGTTTTCCCAATTGCGCGAGCAGGTTTGCACCACCATTTGCCCCTATGGTAGATTGCAGGGTGTTATGTTGGACAAGCAATCCCTTGCAGTATATTACGATTGGATTCGGGGCGAACCCCGCGGGCGTATTCGAAAGAATGCGACAGAACTCGAGAAACAAGAACAGGGGGACTGTATTGATTGCGGATTATGTGTCAAGGTCTGCCCAACGGGTATCGATATTCGAAATGGTATTCAACTGGAATGCGTGAATTGCACGGCTTGCATGGATGCTTGTGACGAAGTCATGGAAAAAGTAGATCGTCCCAAAGGCTTAATACGTATCGACTCTCACGATGGAATTGCCCAAAAAGCTCATCGACTTATCAACCCCCGATCTATTGCCTATAGCATCGTACTAGCCGTTTTGGTGGGTATTGAAATATTTTTATTTAGTGCCCGCACTGATGTCGAGACCATCCTATTGCGTACACCGGGCAAGTTGTATTACGAGCGAGAAGCTGGGGTTATTGAAAACTTGTATAATTATCAGCTGGTGAATAAAACAGATCGGGAGATGCCTATCGAATTTATACTAAAAGAGGTAGAAGGGGAGTTTGAGTATGTCGGTCAGCAACCCATTACACTACCTAATGAGACCGTTTCGGGTTCAGTATTTATAAAAATTCCGAGGGATCAATTAGACGGCCGAAAAACAACCTTATACATTGATGTGAAATCAGAGGATCAAGTCATTGAAACCCTGAAAACTAATTTTTTGGGGCCCGTTCAATAAAGTATTAAATATGAAACTTCATTGGGGAAACGCCATCTTTCTGTTTTTCGTTGCATACATTGGATTTTTGGGTTTCACTTTGTATCAATCTACTCAGGTAGATCACAGTCTGGTAGTGGAGGATTATTACGCTCAGGATCTGGCTTATCAGGAAAAGTATGAAAAATTAGCAAATTACGCCAAAAGTGCCACGCCCCTGACCTTAGCATACGACGCGGATCAAAGGCGAATTGATATTGTATCGCCCCCGGGTGATCAGTCTATGGAAGGAACGATTACGTTTTACCATCCATCAAAGTCAACCGAGGATATAAAAATGGACTTTTCCGTAAGAGGAGGGGATCAGGCCAGCTTTTCTCTGGCTGAACTGTCCGGTGGACGCTGGATAGCGCAGATCGATTATGTGGGTCCAGAGAAAAAATACTATTTCGAAAAAGATATTTTTATAAGGTAGCCATGCTGTCAGTCCCCTTTCTTCTTGGTTTCCTCGGTTCTGTGCATTGCTTAGGTATGTGCGGGCCTTTGGCTATGGGAGTGGCACATACCGGCCAGGGTCAGTGGGGACCTCTACTACGTCGTGCTTTTTTATATAATTTGGGGCGCGCACTCACCTACGCGGCACTCGGGCTGCTTGTCGGAGGTTTCGCCCAGGAGTTTCTCCAGTCCGGTTGGCAACAAAACATTTCCATACTTGCCGGCGCATTATTAATTTTGTTGTTTTTAATGGCGATCACTCCCG
>Ga0209942_1001037_pt1 | contig 15750 bp, 15 predicted proteins | sample SalPonR1_A_D2_MG_FD_185695 | JGI IMG/M metagenome (GOLD analysis project Ga0209942, IMG submission 185695) | Salt pond soil microbial communities from South San Francisco under conditions of wetland restoration - Salt Pond MetaG R1_A_D2_MG... ... | reverse complement strand
GGATCAAGCTGAAAAGTGAAAAGTGAAAGGAACAACGAACCTCGGTTCGCCCGGAAATCGTTTCAACCTCATCGCCAACCCCTGACTGCGTAACCCCTTAACCCTTAACCCTTAACCCTTAACCCTTAACCGTAAAGCGTAAATCCAAACGCCGAACCAACAGCCAACCAACCCATGTCCCAACTCTTCTCCTTCTTCGACCCAGAGCCCGCCGCCTTCCTCGAAGCCCGCCGCGACGAAGCACTCAAACCCGGCCGCCACGGCGATCTCCCGAAATGGCAGGCTGCAATCGACGCACTGCCGGAAGTCGAAACCGGCTGGCACATCCAAGACGGCATCCTGGTCGCCGGGAAACCGGCGAAAGATCCCGAAGCCCTGGCCGAAACCCTGAGGCAACTCATTCCCTGGCGCAAGGGACCCCTCAACTTGGGTGGTGTTGGCATCGACACCGAGTGGCGCTCGGACTGGAAGTGGAACCGCATCGCGCCGCACGTGAATCTGAACGGCCAGCGCGTACTCGACATCGGCGCCGGCAACGGGTATTTCGGCTGGCGCATGCTTGCCGACGGCGCCGCTCAGGTCGTTGGCTGCGACCCGACCTTGTTGTTCTACACGCAGTACCAAGCAATAGAACATTTCGCCGGCCAGTCGGCGCACCTGCTATTGCCGCTCAAATTCGAACAGCTTCCGGCCCGCGCAGACTTCGACAGCGTGTTCTCAATGGGCGTGCTCTACCACCGCAAGAACCCGCACGAACACCTCCAGCGCATCCGGGACCATCTAATTCCAAACGGCACGGCCTTCATAGAAACCCTGATCATCCCCGGAAGAGGCGACGACGAACTCGACCCGAAGGACCGCTATGCCAACATGCGCAACGTCCACCATTTGCCGACCGAAGGACGGCTGTTGCGGTGGATGAAGGAGGCAGGGTTTTCAGGGGTGGAGATCGTTGACGTCACGCCAACGACGGTCGAGGAGCAGCGATCGACCGATTGGATGCCGTTTCATTCTCTGGTCAACGCGCTTGCTGAGAAAGGGGGGCTGACCATCGAAGGCTTTCCGCCGCCGTTGCGCGCGACGGTGGTCGGTCGATAGTGATCGGCTGGCGCGACCCTGCGGCGAAAAGCGGTTTGTCGTAATCCGGCAACTCGAAAATCCGGATCACCTGACATCATTTTTGAAAATGACAGAGACTGGCGTCGTCACCGGTTGCAGGAATTCAAGGATGCGGGGGCTCTTTTTTGGTGTTGATATTGACAAGCCTGTTCGGCATCTCGCAGGCGGATGAGCTTTCCGACGCGCCCTGCGTCCGGGACCAGTCTGCCTTTCGAGTATCCCCAAATCGAAAGTCTGAAGTCCCTGCCTGGACCCCAGCCATCGCATAAGCCTGTCCTGATATCATTCAAAGGCGAAGGTTTTGCAGTTATCATTTGGGCAAGCGATGCAAAAATTCATCAGCACCGTAATCGAAAAGGCCGCTGATGACGCCTCGCACAAGGAGTCATGGACGGAATCGACGAGCTGATCGGCATCGAGTTCTTTTTCCGGCGAACCGAGTTGCTGATAACCTTCCTGATCATTCTCTTGGGTCTGGCCTTTGGCAACCTGAAAATCAAGGGTGTCGGCTTCGGTGCCAGCGGCGTATTGATCGTTGCAATGGCCGCGGGCTACTTCTACCAGTTCGAGCCCATTCAAATCCTGGCCGATTTCGGAATCGTGTTGTTCCTCCTTTCAGTGGGCCTGGAAGCCGGCCCGAGTTTTTTCCGCGCGTTCAAGAAACACGGCAAGCGCTTTATCACCAATGTGTTGGCGCTGCTTGCCGTAGCCGGCATAACTGTGGTCACGATCATCGCGCTTTCCGGAATTCCGGTCGGCATCGGACTGGGTCTGTTCGCCGGTTCGTTCACGTCCAGTCCGGCACTGGTCAGTGCGCTGCAGTTCAGTCCTGAAGAAGAGGTGATCTTCGGTTACGGCGTGGCCTATCCATTCGGCCTGATCGGGGTGATCATCTTTATCACCGTGGCGACCAAGCTACTGCGCAAGACGATGCTGAAAGAGGTCAATGCGCGTAGTTCGTTCTACACCGCCGTCTACAAGGTGCTCAACGAGGACATAAACGGGCAGCTGTTGCGCAACATCGCGCCGCTGCAAGACCGTGACGTTGTGGTTTCCGGTATTCTCCGCGACCTTTCTGTTCGTACCGCCAGCGGGTCGACGGCACTCTTTACCGGTGACGTGGTCAAGCTGGAAGGCAGGCAGGAAGCAGTGGAAACCGTCGGCATGGAATTGGGCGAGCCGATCCACGACGATTTTGACCAGGAATCCGAGCTCGATACGCGCAGCATCGTGGTCGAAAACATTGCGGTCGTCAATCGCACGATCAACGATCTGGGCATACGACTGCGCTACAACGTCTCCATCACCCGCATCATCCGATCCGATGTCGAGTTTGTCGCCCGCGATGATCTGACGATCGAACACGGCGATGTCGTCGTGGCGGTCGGCACCGCCTACCAGCTCGACCAGCTCGAGTTGTTTCTGGGCCACAAACACCACACGGTGCAGCCGAGAGTCGATATCGCATCTCTTGCTGCAACCCTGTTCCTCGCGTTTGCGATAGGCGGTGTCGTAATCCCCATTCCGCAGCTGGGTCCGTTCTCGCTCGGACTCGCCGGCGGCGCCCTTATTTCAGGGTTGATCTTCGGTCACTTCGGCCGCATCGGCAATTTCATCGGGCGGTTTCCGCGCAATGCTACATCCGTCCTGAAAGAGCTCGGATTGGCTCTGTTTTTCGTTCAGATCGGTTTCGAGACCGGCCAGAGCTTTGTCGAGTCACTCGACTTCCAGGTCGTCTACTACGCAATATTCGCGGTCCTGATGGCCGTTATTCCGATGGCGGCCAGCTTCCTGTTCGGACACTTCTTTCTCAAGATTTCAGTGAGCGAATGCTTCGGCGTGATCTGCGGCGGCATGACCTTCACCCCGGGCTTGAACGTCATCGCCGAAACCGACGCTTCCGAGCGACCGGTCGTGGCATATTCCTCGGTCTACCCGGTTGCCCTTATCCTGGTAATTGCGCTGGTTCAGGCCATGTACGTATCCATCATTGCCCTGCAAGGGGGCTGAACGAGACAACCTGTAGATGCATATCCCGAATAAAAACAAGTTTGACGTATATGGCTGCCCCCCGGTCAAGCGCATTTTCGGCGGTGCGCGCATTCTTGTTGGCCAGTGTCACGAGTAGACGACGTACCGGATGGATCACGAAAACGACTTTCCTCGGCCCGATCCATGCAGTGAAAAAGCTGAAATGGCGGTTGCGCCTTTAGCTCGACGAAGCTTCGCTGCCTGGTGCCAGGTGGCGGACCAGAACCGCCGAGATTCGCGGCAGGCAGGCTTGCGGGAGGTAATGCGCCATGCCCTCGATGATTGCCAGATCGGCGTGCGGGACAAGCTTTTTCAGATATTCGGCGGCCGGCAGCCGGATCAAGGGGTCATCTTCACCGTGCAAGATCAGGGTGCGGCAGTCGATACGCTCGACTTCGGCGCTGCGATCCCGGTCGGCGAGCACGGCCAGCAACTGGCGGGCAATCCCGTCCGGGCGCCACGCGCGATCGACGGCTGCCGCGACGCGTTCGCGCAACCGGGATATCTCCGCCTCGTCGCGCAGGCGACCGATTGCAACCAGAAGGCGAACGGTATGTTCGATACGCGCCTTCCGTCCGCCGCGGCGTGGCGGCGGGCGCATGAATTTCCACATGACGCGCGGCGTCGGCCACGGCGCGGTGTCCGGCCCTGCGCTGGACATGATCAATGCGAGGCTCAAGACTCGGTCGGGCCACCGGGCGGCGAGGCTCTGGGCCACCATGCCGCCGAGACTTACCCCGACAAGGTGAAACGAGTCGATCTCGAGCGCGTCGGCCAGGGCCAGGGTGTCTTCAGCCATGTCGGACAAGCGGTAGGCAGGACGAAACGGCCGTTTTAACATGTGGGCCAGCAGGGCTTTGCGCGGCGCCGTGTACGCCTGCTCGATCCGGGTTCCGGACAGGCCGCAGTCGCGATTGTCGAATACGAGGACCCGGAATCCCGCATCGGTGAGCGCCTGGATCAGTTCCGGCGGCCAGTAAATCAACTGCATCCCGAGGCCCATGATCATGATCACAGCCGGATCCGACGGCTTGCCGTGGCTCTCGACCTCAAGCGAAAGGCAGCGGCCGGGCAGGTCGATCCGCATCAGGGCGCGATCATGTCGGCCAGGCGCAGCCTGCGCGGGTTGCGGTAGAGCATCGCCCGCAACAAACCGGAACGCTTCAGCGGCCGCCATTCGCCCTCGGCCTGGGCAAGCCGATCAGCGATGGCCCAAAGCACCGCCGGATTGACACCCATACCCATATGCGTGGCGCTGACCTCGATGTTTTCGGAAAATTCGCCTTCCGGGGCCATGCTCATGCGCCAGTTGACCACCCCGTCGGTCTTGCTCATGAACGAGGTGCTGGGCGCGGGCGGATGCTCGGCCAGCCATTGGGCCAGCAGTGGATCGTCGGCGTTCCATCCGCTGACCACTTCGAAAATCCGCCAGGCATTGGTTCCGTGATGATGACCCTGAATCGGCGTACCAAGCGTAATGATGCTGCGCACGTGATCGGGCATCCGGTATGCCAGGGCCCTAGCCATCGCGCCGCCCAGCGACCAGCCGATCAGGCTGGCCTTGCGACCGTGCCGGCGCTCGATTTCCATCAAGCGTTTTTCCAGGCGCCTGATCACGTTGCCGCGCGGGCCGATATTGACGCCCGAATCCCACGGATACGCGGTGTACCCGCGATCCTCGAGAAACCGGCGCAGCGGCCAGGTACTGCTGTCGTTGGCAATCAGCCCGGGCAGAACCAGTACGGGATGGCCGTCGCCTCGGGGCGCGCGCTTCAGCAGTGGCCAGCTCATCGCCAGCGAACTCCATTCGAAGACCGCACGCCACTCCAGCGCCATCAGCAGCGGTGAAGGCGCGCGCAGAGGCCTTTCGTCAATCTCGCTCATGCCGGGACTTTTTCCTCGAGTTCGTGCAGCGCGCCCGCCAGCCTGTCGGCAAGGGTTCGGGGTTGCGGCAGCGCGTCCGGACAGCTCAGCACGCCGAATTCCAGGCTGCCGGCATAGCTTTGCACCGTGATGTTCAGGGCCAGGCCATGGGTCACGATCGAAATCGGATAATAGTGCGTCACGGCGGCGCCTGCCATGTACAGCGGCACCGGTGGCCCCGGCACATTGGAGATGACCAGATTGGCCAGCGGCGGCAGCCGCTCCGACAGTCGCCCACGCTCCCACAGGCGGCTGAGCCCGGACGCCCAGAAAGGCGCGGCCAGGCCGGGAAAGTCGGTCGGGATCAGGCTGCTGAAAGCGCGAACGCGCGCCTTGATCCGGTCGGTGGCGGCATGAATGCGTTCGAGCCGTACGCGGGGATCGGCTTCGTCGGTAGGCAGTTCGCACTGCACCATCGATACCTGGTTGTTGGCTTCACCGTTGTCTTCTGCACGCAGCGACACCGGCATGCCCGCGATCATGGCGCGATCAGGCAGCGCCCCGCGGCGGATAAGCGCGTCGCGCAGGGCGCTGGTGCAAAGCGCCATGACGATGTCGTTGAGGCTCGAGCCATAGGCCCTGGCCACTTGCTTGCAGCGTTGCAGATCGAGACTGGCGACGGCAAACGCGCGCTTGTCGCTGACTTGGGCATTGAACAGGGTACGCGGGGCCAGCATGACGCTCTCGCGCAGGCTGCTGTACGTCTTGCGCGGCGAGACGGCACCCGAAGCGGCCAGCTTGACCGTTCCGGGTATACCGCGAATCCAGCGCCCGAGACTTCCGACCGTGGCGCCGGCGGCGCGCGTGGCCAGGCGCGCGCGTCCGGTCGGGCGACTGTCCGGCGCCGGTGCATCCACCGGCCCCCGGCTTTTCGGTCGAGGTTCGGTATCAAGCAGCGCGCGTGCCAGGGCAATGCCGCCCTTTCCATCCAGCAGGGCGTGGTGCAGACGGCTGTACAAGGCCACCCGTCCGTCGGACAGGCCTTCGATCACGACCAGTTGCCACAGCGGTTGCGTTCGGTCCATCGGTTCGGCATGCAGTCGACCGACCAGCCCCATGAGCGCATTGTGCGAGCCCGGCGCCCGCAGTTTCCTCTTCTGGATATGCCAGTCCAGATCCAGCCGGGCCTGCTCTCGCCAAAGCGGGTGTCCCAGCCCCATGGGTGCGCCCTCCAGAACCCGCCGCAATGGTCCCGCCGCGCCGAGTCGGCTACCGACGTGTTCACGCAGCCGCTTGTGGAAGTCGCCTTTGAATCCTTGCGGGAGTTGCAGCAGCATCAGGCTGCCGACGTGCATGGGCGTGCCCAATCCTTCCAGGTACAGAAATGCAGCATCGAGGCCGCTCAGGGAACGGTTTTCGGACACAGGCAGATATCTACGTCGGTTTTGACGCAACTATACGTCAGGGAAGGGCCGGTGGCCAATGCCCGGTGCGGCGCGCCCGTGCGGGGTTGTTCAGAGGTACATTACAAGCTGATGGAAAAAGCGTAATCGCTTCGTGCCGATCGAAATCTGGATTTCCTTTGTCGTCGTTTCCGCTGTCTTGCTGGTGATTCCCGGCCCGACGCTTCTGACCGTGATCAACTACTCGATGGCACACGGGCGACAGGCCAACATCACAAGTATGCGCACTACATAAATCGAGGAAAGAGGGGAGACCCTCGTTTACCGCTTGATTGTTTTGCTTGAGGAGCGCTCGCAGCTGCGACGGCCGGCCGGAAAACGCAAGGTTATACTCCAGCTCCACGAGATCGAAACTGCGGAGCCTTGCCATGCGATTCAATTTCTTTGCCCTGCTTCTGCAGATGCTGCTTTCAGGCTCGCTTCTTGCGTTGCCGGGACTTGCTTTTCCGCAGGATTCAAACACCGATCTCCGGGCCGAGGTCGAAGCAATGGCACGCGTGGGATCGGCCGGTTCACCATCCTTCTCGCCCGACGGTGACCGCCTGGCTTTCGTCACTTCACTGTCCGGCCTGCCCCAGGTGTGGACGGTTTCCGCCCAAGGCGGCTGGCCTCACCAGGTCACCGCGCTGGACGACCAGATTTCTTCCGTCGAGTGGTCACCAACGTCAGATCTGCTGGCGTTTTCGCTTGCGCCGGGCGGGGGCATGAACAGCCAGACCTACCTGGTCGAACCCGACGGAACGGCGATTCGGCGGCTCACGCCCGGCGGCAGCGAGAACAATCGCCTGGGCACTTGGACCGACGACGGCGAGCAGCTCATGATGTCGTCGAACGTGGACGATCCCGGTTCCCTGGATGCCTATCTCTATGACGTGTCCGCCGGCGAGATGCGGCTGGTCGCACGAAACGACGGCATCGGCCAGCTCAACGACGTCTCCCCCGACGGCAAACTCGCGACCTTGTTCCGGATGAAGAGCCGGGGCGATTCGAACATTTACCTGCGCAACCTCGAAAGCGGGGAAGAGCACCTTTTGACTCCGCACGAGGGCGTTGCGATCGCCTGGGGCGGGATGTTTGCCGATGCGGACACGATCTACCTGGCTGCCAACGTCGACCGCGACCTCATGGGGCTCGCGCGCATTGAACTGGACGATCAGGGCAGGCCCGGTCCGCTGGAATACGTGGCGGCCCGCGACGACGCCGAACTCGAGGCTTTCGAACTGAGCCATGACGGTTCCACCGGCATGCTGGTCTGGAACGTTGCAGGCCGAAGCGAGATGGAGCTGATGCAGCTGACTTCAGGCCTGCGGCAACCCGGGCCGCAATTGCCTGGCGAGCGTGTCTGGAGTCTGGAATTCTCGCTCGACGACACGAGTCTCGCGATGGTGATCGCCGGCGCCACTCAGCCGGCCGATATCTGGGTATACGATCTGGACGGCAGCGGTCTCACTCAAGTGACGCACAGCCCTCACCCCGGCGTCGAGCTCGACAAGCTGATCGCGCCGGAACTGGTTCGCTTCCCCGCACACGACGGACTGGAACTGTCGGGCTGGCTTTATCGCCCGACGGCTTCCGACGTGCCGGGGCCGCTTGTACTGAGTTTTCACGGTGGACCCGAAGGCCAGGCCCGACCATCGTTTCGCTCCGATTTCCAGGCGCTGCTGGCCCAGGGGATCGCCGTTCTGGATGTAAATGTCCGCGGTTCTTCGGGTTTCGGCAAGCGCTTCGTCAACCTCGACAACGGCGCGCTGCGAGTCGACGGCGTACGCGACATCAAGGCGAGCTGGGACTACGTGGTCGAAAGCGGCGTGGCCGACCCCGAGCGCGTCGGCATCATGGGTGGCTCATACGGCGGCTACATGACGATGGCGGGATTGACCCGGTATCCTGACTTGTTTGCCGCCGGGGTCAACCTGTTCGGCGTGGTGAATTTCGAGACGTTCTTTGCCCGGACCGAACCGTGGATGGCGGCGATCTCGAAGGTCGAATACGGTGACCCGGATACCCAGCGGGAAATGTTGCGGGAACTGTCGCCGATTCACCAGGTCGACCAGGTCAAGGCGCCGACGCTGGTACTACACGGTGCCAACGACACCAACGTACCGGTCGTGGAAGCCGAACAGGTCGTCGACAGCCTGAAGGCCCGTGGCGTGCCGGTCGAATATGTGCTTTTCCCCGACGAGGGCCATGGTTTCCGCAAGACCGCCAACCGCGTTACCTCGACGGTGTCGATCGTCGAGTGGTTTGTCGAACACCTCTGACACCGGTTTTCAAGGTTCCTTAAGGAAGCAGATATGGGCAGTTGTTGCGAAGATGATGGATCGGTTGAAGCCCTTCGCGAGAAGCAGCGGGGCACGCTGCAGATCGTTCTGGGCATCAACCTCGTCATGTTCTTCGTTATCGCCGCGGCCGCGGTCTACAGTCTATCCAGCGCCCTTCTGGCCGACAGCCTCGACAACCTCGGCGATGCGCTGACTTACGGCCTCAGCCTTTTCGTTGTCTCACGCGGCACCAGGGCGAAGGCAAGGGTTGCATTGTTCAAGGGCGTGCTGATACTGCTGGCGGCGTGTGCCGTGTTCGCCCAGATCCTCTACAAACTTTCAGAGCCAACGGTGCCGATCTTCGAAGTGATGGGCGCGTTCAGTCTTGTCGGCCTGGCCGCGAACTCGGCGTGCCTTTACCTGCTCTGGCGGCACCGGGATGAAGACGTGAACATGAGCTCGGTCTGGGAATGCTCACGCAACGACATCGCATCCAACCTGTCCGTTTTTCTCGCCGCCGGCGCAGTCTGGCTCACGGGGGCGGGGTGGCCGGATATCCTGGTGGCGGCGGGCCTGGTTTTACTGTTGCTGCGCTCTTCCATACGGGTGATTTCGTCGGCTTCCAGGGAGTTGCGCGCTGCAAGCTGAATCGGGCGCACGCCCGATTTTCCCGGCCTTGGATCGGTTGGCGCGGATTCATCAATCAGCGGCTTCGGCGCAGCATTGCCAGGCCGGCAATCATGGCGATCGCACCGCCCACCCAGTAGAAAATCGTCTCGTCGGTGAAGTTGCCGGTCACCGCTTCGCTGAGCTGGTCGTCCAGACCCTGCGAGGATTGGTAGCCAAGAAATATCAGCACGATGCCGATCACGATGAGTGCGAGCGCGATGATGCGATTGGTGCTCATGGAGTTGCCTCGAGCGTGGATCAGATCCTTTTATAACACCGCGGCTGAAGTCGCGTCCATCCGGCACCGCCCCGTCTGCACCCTGACCGACGGAACCGGGCGGCTGTGCGAATTCTTCTGCGCTGGCCTCGTTTGGCCGGCCGGAATACGCGGCCGCATTCGACGATCCTCTGCGGGCTTCGAGCTGCCGGGTACACTAGACTTGCGGGAGGAAGCCGGCCGATCGGCAACCCCATCCGGCCCGGGCGAGCTCATCGCATGCGGCTCTGTCAGGTTCCTGGAGATTGCGGATTGAACATGACAAACAGGCTCGGATTTTTGGCGGCGGCAGCATTTTCCCTGTTGGCCGTGGCTTACGCGACGGCCGTCGGTTTCGGCGTTGCCCAGGCCGGTCTGGACCAGCCCATTGTGGATCCGGTCCTGTGGATCATGGAGGTGCTCACCCTCTTGTCCGCATTACTCATTGTCGTTTTGCTGGCCGCGATTCATGCGCTTGCGGTTCCCGAACGCAAGATATTCGGCGTGATAGCGCTGTCGTTCGGCGCCATCTTTGCGGGACTGACTTGCGCCGTGCACTTTGTTGCGCTGACCGCAGGTCGCCAGACCGATTTCACCGCGCTGCTCTGGCCGTCCACGCTTTACGCGGTCGAACTGCTGGCATGGGATGTGTTCCTCGGCCTCGCGCTGCTGTTCGCGGCACCCGTGTTCAACGGCAACGGTCGTCAAGCTGTTATCCGCTGGATGCTGTCGATTACCGGTGCGTTGTGCCTGGCGGGCGTTCTTGGCCCGATATTGGACAACATGGCCGTCCAGCGGATCGGAATGGTCGGCTATGGCGTTGTGCTGCCGGTAACCTGCGTGCTGCTTGCACTGTCATTTCGGGACGGTTGGGTTGAGTGAGCCATGAACATCCGAACCGCAACAAGTCGCGACAGAGATGTAATCCGGTTCGTGCACCTGGATGCATTTCCGAAAGGCGAAGGCGAGGCGGTGGCGCAGCTGGCCGCCGACCTGCTCGAAGACGACACCACGCCTGAAACGCTTTCGCTGGTGGCCGAGCGCGATGACGTGATCGTCGGACACGTCGCGTTCAGTCCCGTATTCATCGCAGGCAACGATGAATTCAACGGCTACATTCTGGCGCCGCTGGGCGTGAGTTCAGTTGTGCAGAAAGGTGGTGTGGGCAGGGCGCTCGTGGAGCACGGCATGCGCCGCCTCGCCGCGTTGGGCGCCAACGCCGTATTCGTTTACGGCGACCCCGACTACTACGGGCGTTTTGGTTTCAGCGCCGAGGCGGCCAGCGGATACAGCGCGCCTTATCCGCTTCGATATCCGTCCGGCTGGCAGGCCAGGATTCTCGACGATTCTGATCCGAACCGGTCTTCCGCGACGATCACCTGCGTTGAATCGCTGTCCGATCCCGGCCTGTGGTGAAAGCGATCACTATAAGGCCCGGCCACGAGAACCCCGATTGCACGACGCCGTGATTCTGTAACGTGGATACGCGAACCGGCATTTTCCGGTTGCAGCCGAATGTGCGCTGCGCCAGGTGAACCGGCGGCCGAGGGACCTAACCAACCAGCGCAAACGCCAGTATTCCCGTCACCAACACGAAGATCGCCAGCCAGGCGACGTATTTCTGGATGTCGATTCCGCCGCCGTCCCCATGGTCGTGGCCGCCGTGTTCGCTCGCGGCCAGGTGCCGGCGGTGCAGCGTGATCAGCAACCCTGCCACCAGTACGAAGGCGATGTTGAAAAAGAACGTGTAATCGATTGCGAACTGCTGCTCGGTGACGTCGCCCGCCGCGCTTTCCGGCCGCATGCCGAGCAGGCCGAAACTCGTGTCCAGCAGCAACGCCGTGGCGACGATGCTCACATACATGATGCCGGCGATGAACAGCGCGACTTTCCAGCCGTAATATCGGGCGTTGACCTTGACCAGCGGCGGCACCATCAGGTCGGAATAGATGAATGCCATCAAGCCGGCGAAGCCGACGCCGCTGCCGGCCAGTACCGTGGCAAGCGGAATGTTGCCCATCGAGCCGATGAACGTGGCCGCGGCGACGAAAGGCGCGACCAGGACGTTCTCCAGCGTCACCAGCAGCGAAGGGAAATCGGCGTCCACGCCCTGGAGGAAAAGCGCCTCCCAGAACGATGCCGGCACGAACGCCTTCATGAAGCCGGCGATCGTGAAGCCGATCAGGATTTCCTGCCAGACCATCTTCCATTCCATCACGAACTGGTGGCCCACCCGGTACCAGCCGGCGCGGCTGGTCATGCGTTGCCAGGGGTCGAAATCCTCTTGTTCTTCGGGCGCCTCGTCCTTGACCTTCTCGCGCGCCTCGTCCAGCCATCTTTTCGGATAAAAGAGCCGGATCAGCATCGAACTGATCGCGATCAGCACCAGCCCGCCGATGATCTCGGCGACCACGTACTGCCAGCCCAGGAAGATGTAGATGAGGATGCCCAGCTCGATGACCAGGTTGGTCGAGGCGAACATGAACGCGACGGCGGCAATCCAGCTGGCCCCCTTCATGACCAGCGAGCGCGCGGCGGCCAGTGCTGCGAACGAGCACGACGAGGAGATGGCGCCGAAGCCGGTGGCGATGCCGGTGCTGCGCAGGCTGAAATCGCCCATATGTCGGGTCAATCGTTTCTTCGGCACGAAGGTCTGGATCATCGCGCTGATCGAATAACCCAGCACAAACGCCCAGCCCGCCTTCCAGAAAAATCCGAGAGCGGTCTTGGACGCTTCTCCGTAGGTGGCGAGGAAGCTATCCATCTATTTATCCTAGCAGCCTGCTCCGCGTCTTTTCACTCGACGGGAATCGCCAACAAGAAACAATTCCTTGGGTCGTGCCTCAGGAAATTTTTTACGCTCGCCGATAAAGCCACTGGGCCCCGGATCAAGTCCGGGGCGACACGCCTGGAGATTCCACTTTATTGTCTTCCCGGCCTTGATACGGAACCCAGCGACTCTGCGCGAATTTTCGATTTGGCTCGGCCCCGGATCAAGTCCGGGCCGACACGCCTGAGGATTGCATTATTATTGTCTTCCCGGACTCGATCCGGGACCCAGCGACTCTCCGCCCGAATTTTTTTCGATTTGGCTCGGCCCCGAATCACGTCCGGAGTGAGACGCCTGGAGATTCCACCTTGTTGTCGTCCCGGACTTGATCCGGGACCCAGCGACTCTCCGCCCGAATTTTCATTGGGCCGAGCATAGCCGCAGGGTGGATGAGCGGCAGGGTATCTCCCGTTCACCGTTGGCGAAAACCGGCGTATCAGCCCGTTCTCACCAGCCCTTCCAGAAAGGCCCGTCGGCGAAGTCCCAAAGCAGGTTGATCTGGCCGACGTAGTCGAAGCGGTCGCGCTCGTTGACCGGAATCTGCACGCCCGCGTTCAGCGCCACGTGGCCGCCCTTGGTCAGCCCGAAGCGCAACTGCGGGATGATCGATACCTCGGCGAAATCGGACCGGTTCGGGCCGTTGCCGCGGTCGAACGGGAATTCGGCGACCACCTCCAGGCCCGGGAACACGTTGCGCGGCCAGGGCGAGTGCGTCCAGTGCACGATGCCGGCCAGTTCGAAGCTGCCGTCGCCGAAATCCTCGAACGGCAGCTTGGCGCGGCTGTGACCCTGGAAGATGAACTGCGAATTCAGGATCCGTCCGAACGCCAGGTACGGCAGCCATTCTTCCTCGCCGCCGTGGAGCGGGAATTCGAACTTGCTGCCGGCCGTCAGGATCGACGTGTTCTGCGCGTTGGTATGCACCACGTACTTGCCGCCGACCTCGATCTTGTCCAGGTCGCTGTCGCCGTCTTCAAGCGACTGCACCAGTTCCACCAGCACCTGGCCGCGCTTGCCGACGCGTTTTTCAATCTCGAACACGTTTTCCCAGACGTCTTCGCCGTCGCGCTTGACGTAGTCGCTCTTCCACACCACCTCGTCTTCGGGGAACGCCTTGATGGTGTTCAGCGGCAGGAACAGGTTCAGCGCACCGTCGGGATAGTCGTGCTCGCCGGGGATGCCCTTGAGGTAGGTGACGACCGATTCGATCTCATGTTCGGTCAAGGTGTCGCCAAATGCCGGCATCTTCTCCGAAAGGCCTAGCGCCGCGCCGCCGTGCTCGATCACCATCTTCCAGTCGTGGCCCGGTTCGCGGCTGTTGAACAGCGGGTCGTTGAAGTCGGCCGGCACCACGCCCAGCCCCTGCACCACCGGGCTGTCGGCGTCGAGATTCCCGCCGGGCCCGTGGCAGGAAGCGCAGTGGGTGGCGAACAGCGCCTCGGGGTCCGGCTGGCTCGCGGCCGCCGGCTGAGGCGAAAACATGAAGATGAGTGCCAGGAATGGAACGAACTGGATCGAGCGCGCACCGATAGCCATTGCGAACTCCTTTTCCGGAATGATTTGTTCCTGAATAACATGAATTAGGGAATCCGAATATGACCCATGTCAATCAGGCCCGTCGGCTTGCGCTCAAGGGTCGAAAACTTGGGCATACTGGACGCCTGGACCGAACGGGCGAGCGAAGGTGCACCGGATCGTCATCCACAGGCCGGGCGGTTATTCGGCCCTCGAATACCTCGAATCCCCCGACCCGCGGCCGGGCCCCGGCGAAGTTGTCATCGAAACGCAAGCCTGCGGCCTCAACTACGCCGACGGCATCATCCGGATGGGCCTTTACGAGTCGGCGAAAAAACTTCACGGCTACCCGATAACCCCGGGCTTCGAAGTGGCCGGCCGGGTGTCCGCGGTCGGTGACGGCGTGCAGGCATTCGCCATCGGCGATGAGGTCATCGGCCTGACCCTGTTCAACGGTTACGCCAGCCACCTGAAGATCGGCGTCGACGGCGTGTTCGTCAAGCCCCAACCCTTGAGCATGGCCGAAGCCGCCACGCTGCCGACGGTGTTCCTCACCGCCTGGTGGATGATCCACCGCCAGCTCCATCCCCGCTCGGCCGAGACCTGGCTGGTGCATTCGGCGGCCGGCGGCGTCGGCTCGGCGATTTTGCAACTGGGCAAACTGGCCGGCGCACGCACTATCGGCGTGGTCGGCGGCGCGCACAAGGTCGATCATGCGCGCGAAATGGGCGCGGACGAGGTCATCGACAAATCCAGCCAGACACTTTGGCCCGAAGTCGAGCGACTGGCCCCCGACGGCTTCGACGCCGTATTCGACGCCAACGGCGTTGAAACGCTGAAAGCAAGCTACGACCACCTGGCGCCCACCGGCCGTCTGGTGGTCTACGGATTCCACACGATGCTGTCCAAGACGGGCCGGATGAACTGGCCGAAGCTCGCCTGGAACTGGCTGCGCACCCCGCGCTTCAACCCGCTGCACATGACGCGCGACAACAAGAGCGTGCTGGCCGCCAACCTGAGCTTCCTGCAATCCCACGCCCCCAGCCTGCGCGAGGGCATGCTTTGGCTGCTGGAGCGTTTCGACCGCGGCGATCTGCAGCCGCTGCCGATCGAAACCTGGGCGCTCGAAGATGCCGGCAAGGCGCAGCAACGAATCGAATCGGGCCAGACCATCGGCAAGCTGGCGCTGATTCCCCAGGGCGCGAAGACGCCCGACAACCGAGGACAAGACCATGAATGAAACCGGCAAGATCAGCTACATCGAGCTGCCCGCCCGCGACATCGAAGCCACCAAGGCATTCTATTCCGCCGCATTCGGCTGGAGCTTCGTCGACTACGGACCGGACTACGTTTCTTTCCAGGATGCCGGCATGGACGGCGGCTTCTTCAAGTCGGACAAGATCGCCAGCACCGCCACAGGCAGCGCGCTGGTCGTGCTCTACAGCAGCGAACTGGAACACACGTTTGAAGTGGTGCTGGAATCCGGCGGCGAGATTGTGGAGCAGATTTTTGAATTTCCGGGTGGGCGGCGGTTTCACTTTGCGGATCCGAATGGGAATGAGTTGGCGGTTTGGTCGGAAGGGTGATTTTGGGGTGGACAAGCGGGAGTGTGTCCGGCTGGAACATCTTTAAACGGGACAGCCGGGGGGCGCCTTGCGTGTGTGCCGGGAGCGGGGCTAGAATCGGAGACGGCGCAGGTGAGTAGGGGTGCTCCATGCAGACATTCATTGGCGAGGACGAAGG
>Ga0209942_1001036_pt1 | contig 15770 bp, 9 predicted proteins | sample SalPonR1_A_D2_MG_FD_185695 | JGI IMG/M metagenome (GOLD analysis project Ga0209942, IMG submission 185695) | Salt pond soil microbial communities from South San Francisco under conditions of wetland restoration - Salt Pond MetaG R1_A_D2_MG... ... | reverse complement strand
TTATGTCCAACTGCCTTTAATTCGAAACCAAAAGTAGTTTTGTTAATAATAAACCAAAAAGATAATGCTGCTAATATTACGATTATAAATCCCCAATGTAATCTAGAGGAATTTGTTAAACCAGATAAAAGTTCACTTTTAAACGTTAGACCATCTGCTAACTCAACAGTCTTCGAATTCGTACTACCAGGTAACTCTACCAAGTAATAATTAGTTAAATATAATGCTGTATAGTTTAACATAATCGTAACAACTACTTCATGTACATTGAATCTTGCTTTTAGAAATCCTGGAATAAACCCCCAAATCCCACCAGCTAATAATCCAGCTAAAATCATAAGCAGTAAGACAATGAAATTTGGTCCATCAACTAATATTCCAACAGCAATAGAAGCAAATGCGCCTACTAATAACTGACCTTCAGCACCAATGTTAAATAAACCTGTTCTAAAAGCAAAGGATACTGATAAACCAGTTAATATAATTGGCATTGCAAATACAACAAACTCTCCTGGATATCGAGGGTTAAAAAAACTTCTACTTGTGCCAATATTTCTTAAATTTATACCCAAAACACCTCTTGATAGCGAAGAGAAAAGTGCTAAAGGATTTTCACCTGTTAACAACATTATTATTGTTCCAACAAGGAATCCTAAAAAGATTGCTATTGCAGGAATAACAATACGATGATTTTTTCTATTGGTTATATAATCTATAACTGTACCCATATTAATTATTCATTCCTTTCTTTGAACCAGACATCATTAATCCAATTTCATTTTCATCTGTTTTGTCTGCATCTACAATCCCAACAATTTCACCTTCATATATAACAGCAATTCTATCTGAAACATTTAGTACTTCTTCCATTTCTAAAGACATTAAAAGAACTGCCCGTCCTTTGTCTCTTTCCTGCACTAACCGATCGTGTATATATTCTATTGCGCCAACGTCAAGACCTCTTGTCGGTTGAGCAGCAATTAGAAGTTTTGGTGAGCGCTCAACTTCTCTAGCAATAATTGCTTTTTGCTGGTTCCCACCAGACATACTTCTTGCCTTAGTAGTACTACCTTTACCACTTCTAACATCAAACTCTTCGATTAATCGTTCTGAATGTTCTCTAATAGCTTCAGGATTAATAATTCCATTTTTAGAATAAGGCTCCATAAAATAAGTTTGTAATGCTAAATTCTGTTCAACAGTGAAATCTAATACCAATCCATGTTTGTGTCGATCTTCAGGAATATGACCGATACCAGATAATGTCCGTTCTCGAATGGATAAATCCTGTATCTCTTTACCATTAAAAATAATTTTTCCAGATGTACTCGGTTCAAGACCTGTTATGACCTCAATTAATTCTTTCTGTCCATTTCCATCAATACCCGCAACACATAATATCTCACCTGCATGAACTTCTAGGTTTAGATTTTTTATTGCTGGCAATTTTCTTTTATTATCAGCGCTTAAGTTTTCTAATTTTAGAACAACGTCTTTCGGTTCAGCAGGATCTTTTTCAACTTCAAAACTTACTTCCCGACCAACCATCATTTCTGCCATTTCTTCCTCAGTTGTTTCTTCTACATCAATGGTACCAATATATTTTCCTCTTCTCAATACTGTACAACGATCAGCTACAGCTTTTATTTCTTTTAACTTATGAGTGATCAGCATAACAGATTTTCCTTCTTTAACCAAATCCTTCATAATTGCCATTAACTCAGTAATTTCTTGAGGCGTTAACACAGCTGTTGGTTCATCAAATATTAAAATTTCAGCATCTCGATAAAGCATTTTTAAAATTTCAACTCTTTGCTGCATACCAACTGTAATGTCTTCTATCTTTGCATATGGATCAACTTGTAAACCATATTGGTCGCTTATCTTCTTTACTTTCTCTGCTGCTTTATCTATATCAATTCTTCCGAAAGATTTTTTAGGTTCTTGACCTAAAATAATATTCTCTGTTACAGTAAAATTATCAACTAACTGAAAATGTTGATGCACCATTCCAATCCCAAGATCATTTGCAACATTTGGATTTGATATCGCTACTTCTTTTCCTTTTACTTTAATTTTTCCTTCTTCAGGTTGGTATAAACCAAATAAAACACTCATCAAAGTTGATTTTCCAGCACCATTCTCACCAAGCAACGCATGTACTTCACCCTTTTTCAATTGTAAAGTTACATCATCATTGGCTTTGATTCCTGGGAATTCTTTTGTGATATTAAGCATCTCAACAACGTATTCCATTACACATCTCCCGTCTTTCTAATCTTTAATATTTCACTATTTTTAATATATATTTAACTACCATTTTCAATCTAATTGAAAGGGTCATTTCTAACAGTCTCATAGTTTTAAATCAAACAAAAACTCCATAATAATCAAATAAAATTGCGTATACTAGTACTCTAGAATATTTATGTAATGTTTCTTTTGACATAGTATTTTTCTTGATTAAATAAATAAGCACTACTTAAATAATATCTAAGTAGTGATTATTTAAAAGTAATATTTATTTTGTTTTAAACACAAGTAATCTAAATCACTGGCCATATTTAAAAGAAAATAGCCAAGAAAATAGATCTTGGCTATTCTTATTATCTTGAACTAATTTACTGTAAACGTTCTGGTAATACTGGCACTTCAATTTCGCCATCTACTACCATAGTTTTGTATTCTGCGACTGAACTTACAATATCATCTGATAAGTTAGGATTCTCATCTGGTAATCCAACACCATTATTAGCTAAGTCAAAAACTAAAACTTCGCCACCTGGGAAATCATCATTCATAGTTCTTTCAGAAACATCATATGCAGCAACGTCTACACGCTTCATCATAGATGTAAGAATTGCTGATTGGTCACCTTCATAGATACCATCTTCGTATTGATCTCTATCAACACCGATAGCCCATACATCATCGCCATTAGTACGACGGTCTTTTGCTTCTTTAATTAAACCATTACCAGTACCACCAGCTGCATGGTAAATAATATAAGCGCCTTGGTCATACATTTTAGCTGCCAATGTTTGTCCTATTTGAGTATCAGCAAAATCGCCTGCATATTCAATTAATACATTCATATCAGGATTAACTGCATAAACGCCTGCTTCAAAACCAGCTTCAAACTTTTGAATTAAATCAAAGTCCATTCCACCGATGAAACCTACTGTATCTTGACCTTCTGCTTCAGCTTTCAATGCTGCTGCAACGCCTACTAAGAAAGACCCTTGATGCTCAGCAAAAACTGCACTTGCAACATTGTCTCGTTCCCCAACAACAGTATCAATAATTAGATAATTTTGCTCTGGGAAGTTTTCTGAAACTTCTGCCATCGCTTCTTCAAATAAGAAACCTGGTGCAACGATTAAATTTAAACCTTCATCTGAGAATGTAGATAAATTAGGAATATAGTCAGCATCTGAATCTGATTGAAGATACTTAGTTGTAACGCCATCATACTCTTCTTCAAATCTTTGAACACCTTCCCAAGTACTTTGGTTGAATGACTTATCATCAATACCACCAACATCAGTAATTAAACCTACACTAAAACTTTCTTCCTCTGCTGCGCCACATCCAGCTAGTAATCCGCCGACTAATACTAGAATTAACGCAAACGATAAAATTTTCTTCATAAAATAAATTCCTCCTTTTTACCATTAACTAATAACACACACATCCCATTGATACCATATTAATTAACTTTTAAACGTTTTTTGTGCAAACGTTTTTTAGCTAATTCTATTATATTGATTATTGGTTCCCAATACATTAGTGAAAATATACAAAGATTCAAATAAATGAATCCATCTAACACTATATTTTTGTAAAAACTATGTATCTTTTAACCAAAACCATCCAATAATAGAATTTCATCTGTATTATATAGTTATTTTTAACAACTACTTATGGGACACACTTAATTATATAATCTTTAGGCGTATTTAACAACACCAATATTCATTTAATTAACTTGTTACTTATAATAAAGATTCCATTTCTTTAACCTTTGCTTTGAAAACTTTTAAAGCGTCTTCTACTGGCGCTTTAGAAGTCATATCAATGCCAGCCTTTTTTAAAAGATCAATCGGATACTTACTTGAACCGCCAGATAAAAAATCAATATAACCTTTTACAGCAGGGGATCCCTCTTCTTTAATTTTCTTGTTCATAGCGATGGCAGCAGAAAATCCAGTGGCATATTGAAAAACATAGAAATTATAGTAGAAATGAGGTATTCGTGCCCATTCTAAAGCTATTTCATCATCTACTACTACAGATGGCCCATAATAAAACTCATTTAATGCTTTATATTTTTTATTGAGAACATCAACAGTTAAAGGTTCTCCCTTTTCAACTTTTTCATGCATGAATTTTTCAAACTCAGCGAACATTACTTGTCTGAAAATAGTGCCTCTGAATTGTTCCAAATAATGATTTAAAACATAAAGTTTTTTCTGCTCATCTTCTAAACTTTCTAACAAATAATCGGTTAAAAAGGCTTCATTAGTAGTTGAAGCAATCTCAGCTAGAAATATACTGTAATCACCATAAACGAAGGGTTGTTTAGTTCTTGTTAAGTGACTGTGCATTGAATGTCCCATTTCATGTGTCAATGTAAACAGGCTGTTTAAATTATCTTGATAATTTAACAAAATATATGGCAGTGAATCATATGTTCCATAGGAATATGCTCCACTTCTTTTACCTTTTGATTCATAAACATCAATCCATTTTTTATTAAAGGCATCATTAACAACTGAAATATATTGTTCCCCAAGTGGCTTTAGAGATTCTAACAAAATCTCCTTACTTTCATTATAAGGTATCTCAAAATCAACAGACTTAATGATTGGTGTATACAAATCATACATATGGAGTTCATCGAGACCAAGTGCTTTCTTTCTAAGCGCCATATAATCATGTAAACCATCAATGTTCTCATGCACAGATTCTATTAATCGATTATAAACAGCTGTTGGAATCTTATTATTATTCAGAGAAGCTTCCAAAGCGGAATTATAATTCCTTGTTGTTGAAACAAAGACATCTTTCTTAATCTGAGTAGCCAATGTAGTTGCAATGGCATTTTTGTGATCCTCATAGACACTATAGTATTTTTTGAATGCTTCCGCTCTTACCTCTCGATGTGGCTTCTCTAATGTTTTAATGAAGTTTCCATGTGATAATTCTAAATCCTCACCATTTTCATCTTTTATAGTAGGAAATTTAAAATCCGCGTTATTTAACATACTAAAAATATTTTCAGGCCCTGCCATAATTTCTCCAGCTTGAGCCATTATTTTTTCTTCCTTTTCAGTTAATACATGTGGTTTCATTCTTAAAATATCATCTAAGTATTGTTTATATATTTTAAGTTCATCAGTATTATTGATATATGATTCTATTTTCTCTTTAGAACCAGAAAGTATTTCTGGTGTAATAAATGAAGTTTTACTACTTATACTAACACTTAATGATTCTACTCTTGATACAAGTCCTTGGTTTTCTGTATCACTCGTATCTTCATCACTTCTCATCTTTGCGAAAGCATACAAATTCGATAATGTTCGACTAACCTGTAATGATAGTTCAATTACTCCTAGAAGATTAGTCGGCGTTTCTAAAATTTTACCTTTATACTTTAGTAATTCATCCCCTTGTGTTTTAACAGTTTCAAAGTCTGACTCAAAGGCAGCCAATGATTTATAAAGACTGCTTAAGTCCCATTTAAATTCATCATTTATTTCATTTCTTTCTTTCATCTAATCCCCCTACTTCCTAACCTCCAATAAGAAGGTCAAATATATTTGATAACGCACTAGTTTCTGCTTTATAAAACTCTGTATACTTACAATTAGAACAACTAACAGCAGAGAATTTGTTGTTTTGCACATCAAAAATCTTTGCAATACCAGAGCCAGTCATTGAAACATTTGTAATCTCATAATTTCTAGAATCGCATTTTGGACATACATAATTAATATTTGCCATTTTATCACCACCTTTCCCATTATTATATCTTATTTTCTTACAGTTTTTCATTAAAATTCAATTAAATTATTTTGTAAAGCCAATATTTGCAAGGTATTCCTATGGTATAATAACCTTATTAAGAAGTAAAGCGAGGAGGATTGAAATGAACAGTGACTTACCCAAAATTAGTAAAGAAACAATGGACAAACTGTTAACGGATCAACAAGATGAAATCACCGCACATCATCTGTACAAAAAAATTGCTAACTATGTTAAAGATGAACACAATGCAAAGATTATTCGTGAGGTTTCAGAGGATGAATTAGAGCACTATAACCGACTAAAAAACATAACCCAGAAAGAACTAAAACCTCAAAAAATGAAAATTTTCTTCTTCTATTGGATCACAGTTCTTTTAGGAATTACTTTTGGTATTAAACTATTAGAACGTGGCGAAAAACAAGCTATTGATAATTATGAAGATATCCACCAAGAGTTGAAGTTTATAGATGGTATAATTAAAGATGAAGAACGACACGAAGATGAACTGATTGGTATGATCAATGAAGAACGTTTAAATTATATCGGTTCTATTGTTCTTGGATTAAATGATGCATTAGTTGAGTTAACAGGTGCATTAGCCGGTTATACTTTTGCTTTTCAGAATTCTCGTTTAATTGCATTAACTGGCGTTATTACCGGTATAAGTGCTGCTTTCTCAATGGCAGCTAGTGAATACTTAGCTACCCGTCAAGAAGGTGGTGAAAACCCAATAAAATCTTCTATTTATACAGGAGTAGCTTATATTTTTACCGTTATACTTTTAGTTCTACCTTTTTTATTAATCACTAATTACTTTGTAAGTCTTGGTGCTACTTTAGGCGTTGCAGTTTTTATAATATTCATATTTAATTATTATATTTCAGTAGCAAAGGATTATGTATTTATTAAACGATTCATTGAAATGGCTACAATTTCTCTAGGCGTTGCCACTATATCTTTTATTATTGGAATACTTGTAAAACAGTTTATTGGTATAGAAGTTTAATTTAGGAGGATTTATGAAAAAAATTAAATATAATGATTTATCAAAGGAAATGTTAGAGCAATTAGAAAATGGAGCTTTTCTAACAGTTAAAAATGGCTCAAAAATAAACTCTATGACTATTGGTTGGGGAAGTGTTGGTTACATATGGAATAGACCAATTTTTACAGTTTTAGTACGATATTCGCGATTCACCTATGAACTTTTAGAAAATACAGATGAATTTACAGTGAGTGTCCCTACTAAAAATAATCTATCGAAAGCATTAGGTATTTGTGGTACTCAATCTGGAAGAGATTTAGATAAAATTAAAGCGGCTGATTTAACGCTACAAGAAAGCATTTCTTTAGAAACACCTATTATAAAAGAATGTAATCTTCATTTTGAGTGCAAAATTGTTCATAAACAATCAATGGAGCCATCACTTCTTAATAAAAATATTAAAGTTGATAAATATCCTAACAATGATTACCATGTGATTTATTATGGAGAGATCATAGAATCATACGAAACAAAATAATTTTTATAAAAAAGAGCATTATGTTAACTCACAACATAATGCTCTTTTAATTTGATTATTTATGCATCTAACTTTTTTCTCTTAAACACTTTAATAATTTCATGAGCACCTAAGAATACTAATCCTGATAAACCTACTCTTAACCAGCTAGCGCCACTTAAAGCAGCAAAGCCAAATAAAGCATTAAGACTAGGTATATGTGTTACAGACAATACAGCTACCGATGAAAAAATTAATGAATAAATCATTTTCTTGTTACTGAAGAAATTTTTATTTAATAATGTATGAAACTCATACCGTCTAGACATAATGTTGATAAATTGTGTTATAACAATAGTAATATATGAAATAGTTGTTGCCTGTCTATAAATTGCAGATGTGGTTTCTATTAAAGCACCACCGTTAGCATTCATAAAAACACTAAAGTTGTAATACGCTAAGGTACCCATGAGCGTTCCTAAAAACATTATTTCAGTCATAGAACCTTTATTTACAATGTGATCTTCTTGTTTCCTTGGTGGTAATTGCATTAACTCTTTAGAAGCTGGATCAAATGTTAATGCTGTTAATGGTAAAATTTCAGCTAATAAGTCAATCGATAGAATTTGAATGGCTAAAATTGGTACGGGCCAATCGAATAGAGCACCAAAGATTAAACCAATTAAAACCAATGACAATTCAGCCATATTGGAGGTTAAAGAAGCTATGATCGTCTTCTTTAAGTTATTATAAATTGTTCGACCTTCTCTAATAGCATGTACCAAAGTTGGATAACTATCATCTAATAAAATTAACTCACCAGCTTCTTTCGTCACATCAGTACCCATTATTCCCATGGCTACACCAATATGTGCACTCTTTAATGCCGGTGCATCATTTACGCCGTCGCCGGTTACTGCTACTATTTTACCTTGCGCCTTTAGATTTTTTACTATTCTTAATTTATTTTCTGGTGATACTCTTGAAAATATTATTGAAGATTGATTTGTCATTAGCTCAGTTAGTTCATTATCAGATAAGTCATTTAACTCTTGAGACGTTAAAACTACTAAATCCTCATCGTTAGTTGCTAAATTAATTTCTTTACCTATAGCCTCAGCAGTTATAGCATGATCTCCTGTCATAATGTAAGTATCAATATGGGCTTCATGAGAAGCTTCAATCGCTTCTTTAACACCTTCTTTTGGTGGATCAATCATAGCTACTAGGCCTAAGAAAACTACATCTTTTTCTATTTCTTCAATAACATAATCTTCATCATGGTCACCAAGTTTTCGATAAGCGACTGCTAAAACTCTTAAAGCATTTTTAGAATACTTTTCATTGAGTCTATTGAGTTCATCAATATCTTCTTGGGTTATTTCTACTTCTTCTCCACCTTTATAAATATGCTTTGAGATAGAAAGAACGCTATCCATAGCCCCTTTCATTGTTAAGACTTTTTTATCACCAAAGCCTCTAATAGAACTCATACGTTTTCTTACCGAATCGAAACTAAACTCATGTAATTCAGGATTGTCTTCATCTTCTGTTGGCGATCGAGTACCTAATTTAGTGGATAATGTTATTAAGGCTGCTTCCGTTGGATCACCAATAGCATACCAAGTAGAGTGGTCTTCATCTGGTTCATGTATTTCAGCATTTGAAGCCATTGTAGCTGCATCAAACATAATTTCTAATTCATCAATTTCTGCCTGATTTAACTCTTCACCTACATCATTTAATATAGACCCTTCAGGCTTATATCCTAAGCCAGTAATATCATATTCATGGAAGTCAAACCACACATTTCTAACTGTCATTTCATTTTTAGTTAATGTGCCTGTTTTATCAGTTGCAATAACATTTGTAGAACCCAATGTCTCAACGGATGCTAGTTTTTTTACAACTGCATTTTTCTTAGCTAAACGATCCACACCTTGTGATAAAGCAACAGTTGTTTGCATCGGTAATGCTTGAGGTACAACAGCAACTGCAATGCCTAATCCATAGATTAGTGCAAAGTTTAGACCTAAACCTCTGTATAAACTTGTACCAAAAAGAACACCACCAACGATTACAGCAAAAATTGCTATTTTATTAGCAACTGATATCAATTCCTCTTGCAATGGCGATCGAGTCGTCTCTTCTTCTTGAGTCATGGAAGCTATTTTACCCATTTCAGTTGACATACCTGTTTCTACAACAACACCTTTAGCAGAGCCTGACGCTACATTTGTTCCAAGATAAGCCATGTTGTCTCGATCACCTAAAGCCAACTCGCCCTCTATATGGTTAGTATGTTTTTCTTGAGGCATCGATTCTCCAGTTAAAGAAACCTCAACCATTCTTAGATTAAAAGTTTCAATTAATCTTAAATCCGCCGGAATCTTATCGCCTTCTTCTAAACTTACAATGTCACCAACAACTAATGTTCCTTGATCAACCTCAGACAATTTTTTATTTCGTATAACTTTTGCAGGAGATTTAATCAGATTGTTTAAAGATTCCATTATTTTTTCAGCTTTAAACTCTTGGAAAAATCCAATAGTCGAATTGATTAAAGCGATGGTCAGCATTACCCCACCATCAAAATAACTCCCGATCATTATTGACATGGCTGCTGCAACTAATAGTAAAATTACTAATACGTCTTTAAATTGGTTTAGAAATAATTTCAATTTAGATGTTGATTCTATTCCGCTTAACTCATTTCGTCCATATTGATCTAGGCGTTTTTTTGCTTCTTCAGGGGGTAATCCAGTTTCAGAAGTGTTCAGTTCTTTAAAAACTTCTGTAACCTTCATATTATAAAAATTTTGTTCGCTCATTTGAACTCCTTTCATCCTTCTTATTCTATCTATAGATATTTTAAAATGTAAATATCATTTTATTATGTTAATTATTATATCATACTTAAAAGAAAAATCCAGCCAAGGGCTGGATATATTATTTCATTAGTAACCAAATACCTATGCCTGCTGCTAATAAGCTCCAGAAATAGAAAAAATAGACTGTTCCGTTTTCACCTAAATACTTAATAAACATTTGAATCTTTTTCATTTCCCATATGGTAGTAGGTTTTTTTATTGCTATCGCTAGAACAGCAAAGGCATAAAATATTAATACAATACCTAGTAAAGCTAAACCATTCATTTTTTCCTCCTTACTTTGCAATACCTTTTTCTAAAATATCTATCTGTTTATCAACTAGATCAATTATTTTTTGGCTATAATCTTCATAATCTAAATTCTCTTTATTTATAAAATCGAAATAATACTCATTTAAGTTATATCCCATTGAAGAAATCGTGAAAGCTAAAAAATGAACGTCAATATCTTCTCGTAATTCTCCACGATTAATAGCTAACTCAATTAGATTTGAATATATTTCTATAGCTTTTTTCTTTCCTTCTTCAACAAAATCTTTGTAAGCAGGATGACTCTTGTTATTATTTAACTCAGAAGCTATAAATAATAATTTAGGTCGATTGGCTCCAAATTTAACAGCTGATAAATAAACCTCTTTAATTAAGGTCAAAAAATCGTGTTTCTCTGGGTTTTTCAGTATTGGTGACATGAATTCTATTTTTTCCCGGCCTATTAAATCCATTATATGTTTAAATAAATCTTCTTTATTATCAAAATATTGATAAAAACTTCCTTTAGCAATTCTTGCTTTCTTCACAATAGCAGAGATCGTTGCTTGATCATAACCTTTGGAAGAAAACTCATCAATAGCTACCTTTTCAATTCTATCTTTCTTTTCATCTGGTAGATTATAAAACGTATCTTTTGGCATAAATTTCTCCTTTAAATTTCATATGACTCTACAGTCATATTGTACACCTCTATAATGATTTTGTCAAAACAATTATTGTCACTGTTATTAATATAGATTAGACATATTTTTTATATCTAGTATTTCAAAACAAAAGAGCCCTTCTATAATTAGTTAAAAGACTCTTAAATTTTGCTTATTTAAGACTACATTAGTTCTAAGAGCTTCAGTAATCTTTTTATAACAGTAGATGCCTCAGCTCTCGTTGCTCCACTACTAGGGTTGAAATTATTGAGTTCATCTCCTAATATTAACCCTAACCCATTAGAAATTCTAACTTTATTTCTTAAAAATTGCGAAATACTACCTTCATCATTGAATTTTACTTCCTGAGTAATAAATACATCACTTTCACTGAGACCAGTGTAATAAAAATAAGAGTTAACTAAAATATTAGCCATATCTTCACGTTTGATAGGATCATTTGGAAAAAAGTTTTTATGATACGAACCCATAAGCAGGTTAGAACTCTTCGCACTATCTAAGTTTTCTAAATACCATGCATTTAATGGGACATCATCAAAATCACTATTTTTATCAGACTTTTCCAAGTTTAAAACTCTTGACAATAATGTAACAAATTCTGCATTAGTGATTTTTCGATCTGGAGCAAATTCATTTGCTGAGACACCATTGGTAATTTTTTTTGACGCTAGAATCTCGATATCATTTTTTGCCCAATGGTTTTGAATGTCATCAAATGTCTTTTGATATTCTCTAACAGCATACTTAGAAAAATGTTTTGCATTAAAAGTAATTTCATTATCTCCAATTACTTTGCCACCAACATATTCCCAATTCTTTGTTTCATCATTGAAATAGAATACTGCTATTTTCTCACTATCCTTCATAGATGAAGCATTATAAGTTAAAGTAACAGGAATATCTTCACGGTTCTTTTCAATTTGCTTATCTTTATCATAAATATTTAATTCAAATACATCTGATATTGTATTACCTTTAATAGCCTCGCTACTAATAACAGAATCATTATTAATAACCTCAGATCTAATGACTAAATTATTTTCTAAGTCTAATGCTTCTAATATCTTACTATTTAATAGAAACTCTACTTTCTCAAATGTTACCTTAATATTTTTTTCACTAGCTAAAAGACTCACTAAATTCTTTTGATTAATACTTACTTCAACTGCCTTTGCTTGATTATCAGTTATCCCTGATATTTCAATAAAATCTAAAGTTGAATCACTTAATGCCTCAGATAATTTTTCTTCAGATACCTCAACATTTACTGTAACATTTCCCGCTTCATCTTGAATAACCGTTACTTCATCTTCTGGTTCAGTTTTTACTTCTATTTCTTCTTCGTCATTAGATGGTGGTGGTATAAAGAATCCACCACCGCCACCACCACTGCTACTACCGCCTGTATTCCCATCATCATTCGGAGGTGTTTCAGGAGGTGAGTTTCTTGTGACAGTAATTGTGTATGTTTTACTATCACTGTTTTCTGCAATTACTTCTACACTAATACTATTATTACCATAGCTTAATGAAATTGTTTTTGATGCACTTACAGTATCATAAGTGGTTCCATTAATTTTTAGTTGTGCATTTAGGTCGTTTTTATCCGCTGAAACAGTAATATTACTTGTTTCATGGTTAACAGTTGGTAATGAATAATTAAGAGTATCTGCAGCAAAAGCTGGTGATAATGAGAAACCTGTCACACTCAATGCACTTAAAGCATTGTCGCCTGATGGACTTTTTCTTCTAACTGTTATTGTGTATTCTTTAGTAGATGAATCTTCAGCAATGACTTTAACACTTATAACATTGTCTATTGATTGTATTAAATCAAAACTTTTTTCATCACCACTGTTATAGGCTACATAATCTTCATCATTTATTTTCATTTGAATTTGAGCACTTGCATCATTTTTTGTTGCAATCACATCAATACTACTAGTATCATAACTAACATCTGGTAAAGTGTAGTCAAGGGTATCCACACCAAAGGTTGGTGATAGCATATGACCTGTGACACTTAATGCGCTTAAGTCATTGTCCACTGACGGCGTAGCTCTTGTAACTGTTAGCGTATAGTTTTTGAAAGCTGTATTCTCTTCCCCATCCGTATAAACTTTTACCGCTACAGTATTTTCACCTTCGACTAAATCAATTGTTTTAGTTGATAGGATTTCGTCATTTATTTTAACAACTGATAAGGGATCCTCTTTTGTGTAACTCACATCTATCTGGTCAACTGAATAGGCCACTGAAACTGAGTAATTATAAGTTGTTTTATCAAAAGCTGGCGCATAAGAAATCACGTCTTGATTACTTGTATTCTTAATCCCTAAAGCTTCTAAATAGTTACCACTGAGCCTCTTAACAGTTATTGTATATTCTTTAGTAGATGAATCTTCAGCAATGACTTTAACACTTAAAACATTATCAATTGATTGAGTTAAATTAAAACTTTTTTCTTCTCCACTAATGTACTCTGAATACTCACCTTCATTTAATTTCATTTCAATTTGAGCATTGTCATCATTTTTTACTGCTATAATCACTATGCTGCCGGTTTCATAACTTACCTCTGGTAATGTGTAATTAAGAGTATCTGCAGCAAAAGTTGGCGATAGCGTATGACCTGTTATACCTAATGCGCTTAAGTTATTATCTGCCGAAGGCGCTTCTCTTGTAATAGTAATGGTATATATCTTGAAATCCGTATTTTCTTGTCCATCTGTATAAACTTTTATATTAACTATATTATTCCCTTCAGCTAAATTAATAGATTCTGTTTCACTTGTTATTATTTCATCATTAATCTTTACTATTGATAGTGGATCTTCTTTTGTATAAGTCACATCAACTTGATCAACTGAATAAGGAACAGATGCTGAATAATCAAAGGTTGTTTTACTAAAGTCTGAATCAAAAGAAATACTGTCTTGAGTTTCAGTAGTCTTAAGCCCTAAAGCTTCTAAATAGTTACCACTGAGCCTCTTAACTGTTATTGTGTATTCTTTAGTAGATGAATCTTCAGCAATGACTTTAACACTTATAACATTGTCTATTGATTGTATTAAATCAAAACTTTTTTCATCACCACTGTTATAGGCTACATAGTCTCCATCATTTATTTTCATTTGAATTTGAGCACTTGTATCATTTTTTGTTGCAATCACATCAATACTACTGGTATCATAACTAACATCTGGTAAAGTGTAGTCAAGGGTATCGCTAGCAAAAACTGGAGATAGCGTATGACCTGTAACACTTAAGGCACTTAAGTTATTATCACTTATCAAATCTGACCTCGTGATATTAAAAACATAGTTTTTAACAATTTCTTGGTCAATATCGCTATAACTAGAAGTTATTTCAAAAGAATAATTTTTCTGATCTATTTCAAAGTTCTCCTCAATATTTAGAATGCTTGCAATTGAAGTTTCATTAAACTCTATCGTTGAATCCGCAAGCATTGCTTCACCATTAAATACTATTTTATCCGTATCTATTGGTACATCTAAAGCATAAGTATATGTTAGATTGTCAAATGAAAAATCATTTATTGCTAGTTCATTATTATCTTGATCGTATGCTTTTATATCCAAAAAATTTAACCCATCAAAACCAAATGCATGGTTATAATTAATCAAACCACTTCCATAGATATCTTCTAATGAATCTATAGCACCATTATAAGAAGGAATTCCCGGAGTTATAATCCCTTCGGCATTTGAAGTCTTTTGAATTATTTCTCTTATTTCCACATTTGTCAACTGATTATACTTTGCCTTTAGTATTGCAGCTAATCCTGCAACATGTGGCGATGCCATTGAAGTCCCAGATTTACTTTGAACATTACCATCATGTATATAACTATAAATATGAGAACCTGGTGCAACGGCATCAATAAGTACTTCTTCCTCTACACTATCTACAGTCCTACTCCCACTCACATCTGAAAAGTCTGATATATAAAGATCATCATTGTTATCATCATATAAAATTGAACCAATTGCTAAAACTTCAGGGAAAGCTGCAGGATAACCTAAAGTACTTATATACTGAGAGGCACTTGGATTATACTCATCAGGTATTTCATCATTACTCCAGTGATTACTATTGTTTCCAGCTGCTGATACTATAACAATACCTTTCCCATAAGCATATTCTACAGCTTCTCTAACAACTGCTGATTCTGCCTCTGCTGACAAACTCATATTTATTATATCTACCCCAGCACCATCATTATAATCTGCTGCACTTCTAATGGCTAAGGCAACATTGTCATTTGTTCCAAAGCCGTTAGAATCTAGCACCTTAATTGGTAAGATTTTTACATTACTAGCAATACCAGCAATACCAGTGTTATTATTTGTTATGGCTCCAATGACGCCTGCTACATGGCTACCATG
>Ga0209942_1001035_pt1 | contig 15779 bp, 11 predicted proteins | sample SalPonR1_A_D2_MG_FD_185695 | JGI IMG/M metagenome (GOLD analysis project Ga0209942, IMG submission 185695) | Salt pond soil microbial communities from South San Francisco under conditions of wetland restoration - Salt Pond MetaG R1_A_D2_MG... ... | reverse complement strand
ACCGTCGCGCTGGCAAGCGTCGTGTTGTCCACATCGGTTACGGTCGCGCCGCCGTCGATGGGGACCGGGGCACCGTCCTCGGTAAAGCCCGTGTCGCCGGTGGTGGTGGTCATCTCCGGCGCGTCGTTGACGGCGGTGACGTCGATATTGACGGTGCCGAGGCTCACGTCGCCCGATCCGTTGCCGTCATTGGCGGTGACAGCGATCGTTGCAACATCGCCGCCGCTGACGTCCGAAACCGGGGTATACCGGATGTTCGAGGCGGTATCGAGGTAGGTGTTGATGTCACCCGGGGCGCCCGCCAGCGTGATCGTGGTCGCATCGACCAGCGTCGCGGTGACGCCGCCGCCGACACCCGCGCCATCGGCCGGGGCGGCAAAGGTGCCCGCGCTCGCCGTGAGCGTGACGGTGATGGTGTCGCCATCAACATCGGCAAAGGTGGCGGCGCTCAGGTCCACGTTGCTTTGCGTATCTTCCGTCACCGTCACGTCTGTCGGCACACCCGACGCGGTCGGGGCGTCGTTCACCGGGGTCACGTCGATCGTCACCGTGTCGGTGGTGCCGTCGTCGGTCCCGTCGTTCGGCGTGACGGTCAGGGTGGCCGCGGTCGTGTCGTTGGACGCGGTGGTGTATTGGATCTTCGAAGGTACGCTGTTCAGATAGGCATTCAGGTCCGCCGCCGACCCCTCCAGCGTCATCGAGGCACTGCCCGAATTCGCGACCGTTACCCCGGCGATAGGCCCGTCACCATCCGTCGACGCGATCGTGCCCCGATCCACCGCAAGGGTCAGGGTGATCGTGTCACCGTCGTCATCAGCAACATTGTAGGCCGACAGGTCAATCGCCGTGGCAACGTCTTCGGTGACCGTCTCATCCGCAGGCATGCCGCCGAGCTCGGGGGCGGTGTTCGGGGCTGTTCCGTCAGGGAAATTCTGTGTGACAACTCGACCGGAGTCAAAACCGTCAGACTCGCCCCATTGAAGCGCAAAACCGGCGGCAGTATCCAAAGCATGGAGGCCATCATTGGGACGAAGAGTCCAGTCCCGGTCCACGATCGCCGCAAAATCATTGGCCGCGCCCCCGACAGTATCAACCAGAGGGTTCCCATCCAGATCAAAGGACGCCGCAAAAATCTGTGTTGCCTGATTACCCGAGCCGTTTCCAAAATCTGTGAAGAACACGATGATCTCATCGGCCTCGCTGTCCTCGATCACGGCGAGTTGAACCGCGCTGACTCCAGTCACCTCGACCGTCTGCAAAGATGACCTGGCAGTGCCGTCTCCATTGAAGACCTGAAAGACGATTTCGCGCGCGCTCGTACCACCGGCCGGCTCACGTTGAACGACCACCGCGAACCCGCCATCGTCCAGCGCCGTGATTGCCGAAACGGACGGCGATCCGTTGCTGCGCCCAATACCGTTATCACCCACATTCGCACCGCCGTCCGTGTGAACATCCACATCGAACTCCACCGCGTCCTCGGCCCCGCCGGTGGTCGTCGTGTCAGGCACGACGGTGGCAAAGTTTCCGTTGGTCAAGGTCGCGATGTCGGCAACGTCGTTGCCATCATTCGCGTTCGCGGTGAATGTCGCAGAGACCGAAAACGCGGCATCAAAGACGGTCACATCCGCCGGATCGTTCGCGGTCGGCGGATTTGTCCCGCCCATGGAGAGAACGGCGAAACCGCCATCATCGGTATGGGTTATGGCACCGAATTCACGCGACGATGTCGGCACGGCTATGCCCCCGGTGTCGAGCGTGCCGTCCGAGTTGTAGACATCCACCTGGAGGCCACTGGTACCCACCTCGGACAGCAGGGCGAAATCGCCTGTGGTCAGGAGCGCGATGTCCTCGGCTACAGGCCGGGCGAATGTGAACTCTTCCTGCGAAAAGGACCGAACTGTGGTCTCTCCGACGACTGTCGCACCAGTGGGGTCAGAAATCTGGAAGAACGTTCCGCTGGTCTCGTTGATCGGAGACGCTCCAAAATCAGTCAGCGTAGTAGAATAGAAATTGACAATGTTTCCATTGGCCAGCTCCACCATGCCCCCCGCGCGGGCATCACCTTCAATATTCACCCCATCGCCGATCTCACCGCCTACAATCCGAATCGTACCGCCCGCTGGAAATGTCATTTCCCTTCCCCTCACAAAACCTGCGCGAATGCGCGCCAACCCTCTGGGAATCAAGGATGTCGCAATTGTGAATCAAAGTCCACTTCTATTGGAGTGGAAGGCGCGAATTAGTGTTCAAAAACAGGGAGGTTACATGAGGAAATCTTCCGGGGGCTATATACACCTGAATGTTTCTGAAATTTGATTACTCTACCATAACACGATTGTGCAAAATTGTTATTTGACTTTTTGGATTTTTCAGTTCCCGACATCACGTCATTTTCAATGGATTGCACAGGATTTTTTGCTGAACCGATTCTTGATCGGGTATCTGACCTGTCCCCTTTCGGTCCATATTTGCACGCTAATTCTGCTCAGCGGTTTATGGTCATTCGACCGACGGTTGATACTCCCCGAACGGAGCCGCGGAGATGAGGAGGTCTTTCAGGAAAGCAGATGGGCAGGAAAACCGCATCGCAACAGAAAACCCGCCACGAAGCTCGTTGCACGCGCAGCTCAGGCCGTCTCCCTGGTCTCCATCTTCTCGGCGAAGGTCTTGAAGAATTTCGCCGACAGCTTTTTCGCGGTGCCGTGAACCAGCCGGCTGCCAAGTTGCGCGAGCTTGCCGCCGATATCGGCGTGCGCCTCATATTTCAGGCACGTGCCGCCATCCAGCTCTTCCAGCACGACATCCGCGCCGCCCTTGGCAAAGCCCGCGGTGCCGCCGCTGCCGCTGCCGGTCAGCGTGAACCGCCGCGGCGGCTCTTCGGGGTTCAGCGTCACCGTGCCGGAGAACCGCGCCTTGACCGGGCCGACCTTGAGCAGCACCTTCGCCTCGAGTTCGGTCTCGGAGTGGCGCACAAGCTCCTCGCAGCCGGGAATGCAGGCCTTCAGCACGTCCACGTCGTTGAGCGCGGCATAGACGTCCTCGCGCGGGGCGGCGATGAAAATCTCTTCGTTCAGGTCCATTGGACTCTCCTCTTCGGCATTGCGGGTCTCGAGGGCAGGGTCAAGCCGGCGAGGGGCGGACGCCCGCCCGGCGATGGGCGACGATCTCGGCCAGGATCGAGAGGGCGATCTCGTCGGGCGTGATCGCGGCGATGTCGAGACCGGCGGGCGCATGAACCCGCGCCAGCGTATCGCGGTCCGCCCCTTCGGCGGCGAGCCGGTCGCCCAAGGCGGCGAATTTGCGCCGACTGCCAACGAACGCGACGTAGTCCGCCCCGGACGCGACCGCGGCGCACAGCGCCGGGGCATCGCCCACGCCTTGCGTGGCGACCACGTGGAACCGGGCGGCGGCGGCGGGCGCGTGACCATCCACGACCTCCTCCGCGCATGGCCATGCGGCGGCCTCGGTCCCCGGAGCGCAGACCACCCGATAAAAACCGAACCGCCCCGCGATTTCCGCCAGTGCACGCGCCACCGGCCCCGCGCCGCAGATCACCAGCCGTGGACGGGGCAGGACCGGCTCGACAAACACATCCATCGAGCCCTTGCTCGGGCAGCCGTTGCGCGCGAAATGCACGCCCTCGCGCTCTTCTCCGGCGATGACGCCACCGGCCTCCAGTAGTTCCTCGGGCCGGATCGAGACGAAGCGGGGCTGCCCCTCGGCGATCGCCTCGCGTGCGGCGCGTGCGATCGCCGCGCGCACACAGCCCCCACCGAGCCAGCCCGAACACAATGTGCCCGTCTCGTCGATCAGCGCCTTGGCACCGGGCCTCGCCGAGGTGGCGGCCAGCGTGCGCACCACAGTTGCCACCGCGAAGGGCGCTTCGGCGGCGCGCAGCCGCGATATCTCGGTCTCGAGTTCGGTATCGTCGGGGCACGACGGGGTCATAGGCGCACGAGCTCCGGCTCCAGCGCGGCGAGGTCCGCGAGCGTCGCCGCCGGTGCGAACAGGTCGAGATGCGGCAGCGCCGCCACCATGCCGCGCGCCACCGGTTCATAGCTTTTCCAGCCCTTCAGCGGGTTGAGCCATATGACCCGGCAGCCACGACGCCTGATCCGGGCGAGCGCGGCACCGACCTCCTCGGGCCCGGCGCTGTCATAGCCGTCCGACAGGATCAGGACCACCGTCCGGCCATCGACCAGCCGCCGCGCATAGCTGCGCGAGAAGTGATCCAGCGATGCGCCGATCTTTGAGCCGCCGCCAAAGCCGTCGGCCAGCAGACTCAGCCGGTTGAGCGCGCGCAGCGCGTCGGTCTCGCGCAGCGCATCGGCGATCCGTACAAGGCGGGTATGAAAGAGATAGGCATCGGTATCCTGATCGGCGCGCATCAGGCCCGAGAGAAAGGCGAGAAAGGGCCGTGCATAGACCGCCATAGATCCGGACACGTCACAAAGCGCGGTGATGCGCACCGGGCGGTCGGGGCGCGTGCGCCGCTCCAGCCGCAGCGGCTCGCCGCCGGTGCCCAGGCTCTTGCGGATGGTGCGGCGCAGATCGACCGTGCGGCCCCGGCGCGCGGCCTTGCGCCGCCGCGAGCGGTGGTCGCGCAGCGCCCGGCCCAGCTGTTCGGCAACCGCCTCGGCCTCTGCCACATCCGCGGGGCTCACGACCTCGCGCAGGTCGGTCGTCATCAGGTTGCGGCGCTGCGACGCGATCAGCCGCCCGCTGCCATCGGCATCGGTCTCGCCGTCGTCGTCACCACCGTCATCGGGGCTTTCGGCGCGGCCCGGAGCGGTGCTTGTCGCGCGTTCATCGTCCACCCCCGGGGCGCGCACAAGGTCGGAGCGCGCGGAGGTCGCATCAGCCGTCACCCGCAGGCGCACCCGCCCGTCATTGAGCCAGAAAGCATCGTAGAATTCGTCGAAGCGCGTCACCTCGTCGGCAGAGCCCGCGCAGACCGCCTTGAGCGCGCGGCGTGTCATCTCCGGGTCGGCGGCGCAGACATGCTCGAGCGCGCGCAGCGCGGTCTCGGCCTCGGCCACGCCCAGCCCGAAGCCATGGGCGCGCAGGTGCGCGAGAAACCCGGTTATGCGCGCTGCCACGCCCGGGTCGCGCGCGGCAAAGCGGGCGACGCGGCTCATGCCGCCTTGCCCACCAGCCGCGCGGCCACCTCGGGCGGGATCGCCGCGCGGTCGCCCTCGGTCTTGAGCAGTGTGGCCATCGTCGCGTGCAGCACCGCCGGGTCGGCGTTGAGATCGGCCACTCCGAGCCCGGCCACGGCGGCGGCGAAATCCAGCATCTCGGCCACGCCCGGCACCTTTTCCAGCCGTTCCCGGCGGATCGCCTGCACGAAGCCGACGATCTGTGCCGCGAGCCGTGCCTCGACCTCGGGCGCGCGGGCGTGCAGGATGGCGAGCTCGGTCTCGCGATCGGGATAGGCGACATGCGCGTACATGCAGCGCCGGCGCAGCGCGTCCGAGAGGTCCCGCGTGCCGTTCGAGGTCAGCACCACGCGGGGAATGCTGCGCGCCGCGATCGTGCCGAGCTCGGGCACCGTGATCTGGAAATCCGAGAGCACCTCCAGCAGGTAGGCCTCGAATTCCTCGTCGGCGCGGTCGATCTCGTCGATCAGCAGCACCGGTGCCTCGGGCTGACGGATCGCCTCGAGCAGTGGCCGCTCGAGCAGGAAGTCCTCGGAAAATATGCGCCGCTCCACCGCCGTGCCGGTCTTGCCGTCCTCGGCGGCGGCGCGGATCGCGAGGAGCTGCTTCTGGTAGTTCCATTCGTAGATCGCGTGGGCGGCGTCCAGCCCCTCGTAGCATTGCAGCCGTATGAGCCGCGTGCCCTCGGCCGTCGCGAGGGCACGGGCGACCTCGGTCTTGCCCACCCCGGCTGCCCCCTCGAGCAGCAAGGGCCGCCCGAGCGAGATGGACAGGTGAAGCGCCATCGCCAGGTCGGGCGCGGCGATGTAGCCCTGCCCGGCCAGCTTGTCCTGCAGCGCGCGCCAGTCGTTCATATCAGACCTCCCCGGTCGTTTACGGCGGGCCCGTCGGCCCGCCCGCCGCGATCACCCGTGCAGGCCCAGCTCGTGGGCCACCTTCCAGATGCGCCAGTGGTCATGCGGCATGTGGCTATGGCGCAGGCCAAAGGCGCGGAACGCGTCGTGCACCGCGTTGGAAAAGGCCGGTACCCCACCCACGTTGGGGCTCTCGCCGACGCCCTTGGCCCCGATCGGGTGGTGGGGGCTCGGGGTCTCGGTGAAGTCGGTGGTGTAGGTGGGCGTCTCCCAGCTCGTGGGCATGAAGAAGTCCATCAGCGTGGCTGTCTTGATGTTGCCGAGATCGTCATACGCGATCTCCTGCCCCATCGCGATTGCCAGCGCCTCGGTCAGACCGCCATGCACCTGCCCCTCGATCACCATCGGGTTGATCCGCGTGCCGCAATCGTCGAGCGCATAGAACTGCCGGATCTCGTGCTCGCCGGTATCCACGTCGATCTCCATCACGCAGACATAGGCACCGAAGGGATAGGTCATGTTGGGCGGATCGTAGTAGCTCACCGCCTCCAGCCCCGGCTCGACGCCGGGGATCGCCTGATTATAGGAGGCGAAAGCGATCTCGGCCATGGTCTTGAACCGCTCCGGCGCACCCTTGACGGCAAAGCGGTCCACGTCCCATTCCAGATCGCCCTCGTGCACCTCCAGCAGGTAGGCGGCGATCATCTGTGCCTTGGCGCGGATCTTGCGCCCGGCCATTGCCGCCGCCGCCCCCGCCACCGGCGTCGAGCGCGAGCCATATGTGCCCAAGCCGTAGGGCGCGGTATCGGTGTCGCCTTCCTCGACGGTGATCGAATCCGAGGAGATGCCGATCTCCGAGGCGAGGATCTGCGCAAAAGTCGTCGCGTGGCCCTGGCCCTGGCTGATCGTGCCCAGCCGGACGATGGCCGATCCGGTCGGGTGGATGCGGATCTCGCAGGAATCGAACATGCCCATCCCGAGGATGTCGCAATTCTTCACCGGGCCCGCGCCCACGATCTCGGTGAAATGCGTGAGGCCGATGCCCAGCAGCTTGCGCGTCTCGCCGCGCTTGAACGCCTCGATCCGCTCGACCTGTTCACGGCGCAGGCCCTTGTAGTCCACCGCCTCGAGAGCCTTGTCCCAGGCGGTGTGATAATTGCCCGAGTCGTATTCCCAGCCGAGCGCGGACTGGTAGGGAAACTGGTCTTCGCGGATGAAGTTCTTCGCCCGCAACTCGGCCGCGTCCATACCCAGCTCGATAGCCAGCACCTCGATCATCCGCTCGATCATGTAGGCGGCCTCCGTCACGCGGAAGGAACAGCGATAGGCCACGCCGCCGGGTGCCTTGTTGGTATAGGCCCCGTCCACGGCGACATAGGCCACCGGGATGTCGTAGCTGCCGGTGCAGATGTGAAAGAATCCGGCGGGAAACTTGGTGGGATCGGCGCAGGCGTCAAACGCGCCGTGATCGGCGGTCACGTGACAGTGTAGTCCGGTGATCCGACCGTCTTTCGTGGCGCTGATCCGGCCCTTCATCCAGTAGTCGCGGGCAAAGGCCGTGGCCATGAGATTGTCCATCCGGTCCTCGACCCATTTCACCGGGCTGCCGGTGACGATCGAGGCGACGATCGAGCAGACATAGCCCGGGTAGACGCCCACCTTGTTACCGAAGCCGCCACCGATATCGGGCGAGATCACGCGGATGTTGTGCTCTTCCAGCCCGGACAGGATCGAGGCCACCGTGCGCACCACATGCGGTGCCTGGAACGTACCCCAGAGGGTGAGCTTGCCGTTGACCTTGTCCATCGAGGCCACGCTGCCGCAGGTCTCGAGCGGGCATGGATGCGTGCGGTGGTAATAGATCATCTCCTCGGCCACTACCTCCGAGCTCTCGATCGCCTGCTCGGTGGCCGCCTTGTCGCCCTCCTCCCACAGAAAAATGTGGTTGTGATGGCGGCGGGGGCCGTGGGCACCGGGGGCCTCGGGGTCGAGATCCTCGCGCAGCACCACGTCGCTGCGCAGCGACTCGAACGGGTCGGTGATGACCGGCAATTCCTCGTAATCGACCTCGACGAGATCGACCGCGTCGGCGGCGACATAGCGGTCGCGCGCCACGACAAAGGCCACCTCCTGACCTTGGAACAGCACCTTGCCGTCGGCGAGCACCATCTGCTTGTCGCCAGCCAGCGTGGGCATCCAGTGCAGGTCCAGCGGGCTTAGATCGTCCGCGGTCAGGACCGCCACCACCCCGTCGAGCGCCAGCGCCGCCGAGGCGTCGATGGACTTGATCCGCGCATGGGCATGCGGCGAGCGGACGAAATCGCCGAACAGCATACCGGGCAGGTTGATGTCGTCGATGTAATTGCCCTTGCCCTGTGTGAAGCGGGCATCCTCCACGCGCCGCCGCGCATGGCCGAGGCCCTTGAGCTTGCCGCGGCGCTCCTCGCGGCCTTCGGGGGTCATATCGTTCATTGTGCCGCCTCCCTGGCTGCGTTCATTTCCGCCGCCGCCGCGAGAATGGCGCGGACGATGTTCTGGTATCCCGTGCACCTGCAGAGATTGCCGGCCATGCCAAAGCGCACCTCCTCCTCGGTCGGGTTCGCGTTCTCCTGCAGCAGGCGGTGTGCACGGGTGATCATCCCCGGCGTGCAAAAGCCGCATTGCAGCCCGTGATGCTCATGGAACATCCGTTGCAGCACGTGCAGGTCGTCGGGCGTGCCGAGCCCTTCGATTGTGGTGATGTCGGCACCGTCGGCCTGTGCGGCGAAAACGGTGCAGGATTTCACCGACTTGCCGTCCATGTCCACGGTGCAGACGCCGCAATGGGTCGTCTCGCAGCCGATATGCGGCCCCGTCAGTCCCAGCCGCTCGCGAAGCACGTGGATCAGGAGTTCGCGCGGCTCGGCCAGTACCTCGCGCGGCTCCCCGTTCACGGTGAGTTTTATATGCATCTTGTCGCTCATGCAGTCCTCCCTCGGGCGCGGTCCCAGGCCCGTGCGATGGCGCGACGCAGGATCGTGCCGGCCACGTGGCGCTTGAATTCGACCGGTCCGCGGGAATCCTCCTGCGGGTCGATCTCGGCACTCATCGCCACCACCGCCGCATCGCAGGCGGCCGCGTCGCAGGCCGTGCCGACCAGCGCTTCGGCGGCGGCCCGGGACCAGACGGGCACGTCGCTGAGGTTTGTCATCGCCACCGAAGCGCGGCGCACCCGCCCGTCCTGCGCGTCGATCAGCACCGCCGCCGCGGCGGTGGCGTAATCGCCGATCTTGCGTTTCTGCTTCTCGTAGGCGTAGCCGCCGGTCGGGGCGGCAAAGCTGATGCGCGTGAGGATCTCCTCGTCCGCGCGGTCGGTCATGTAGGCGGCCTCGTAGAAATCGCGCGCGGCGACCTCGCGGCTGCCGTCCGGCCCCTCGAGGGCAAAGCGCGCATCGAGGCACTGCATGAGCCCCGGCATGTCGTTGCCCGGGTCGCCATTGGCGAGGTTACCGCCGATCGTGCCCATGTAGCGCACCTGCGGATCGGCGATGAGCCGCGCAGCCTCGCGCACGATCGGCGCGGCCTGCGCCAGCCCCTCGTGCGTGATCAGCTCGTGCTGGGTGACCATCGCGCCGATCTGAACGGTTCCGTCCGCGATTCTGAGCTCCCTGAGCTCGGTTACGTCCTGCAGATCGACGAGGTGCTCGAGATGGGCCATGCGCAACTTCATCATCGGAATGAGGCTGTGTCCCCCGGCGATGACGCGCGCATCATCGCCGTACTCGGACACGATGCGGATCGCCTCCGCCACACTGGGCGGTCGGTGATACTCGAATGCTGACGGTATCATTTGGTCCTCCCTGACGCGGCCGTGTCGGCCCGTGCAATTAAGGCTGAGTGGTGACAGGTCGCGAACGCGAGCGGCTGTGCACGGACGTCGCGCTCCGCTTCACCAAATGCGACGATGGCGCACGAGCGGCGTATGCACCTGCAGAAGATCACGATCTGCACTGCTCAGACCCCGAACAACGCGCGCACCGCCGACAGGCGCGAGCGGCTGACCGGTGCTTTGGTGATGGCCGCGCCGCCCTCGAAGAACACCACGCCGGTGTCCTTCTTGCGCTCGAAACCCGAGACGTGGAGCGGGTTGACGATATAGCTGCGGTGGGTGCGGATCATGCCGGTACCCGGCAGCCGCCGCTCGATCTCGGACATCGACCACGGCGAGAGGGCGCGCTCGCCGCCGAAATAGATCACGGTGTAGTGGCCCTCAGCCCGGATCGCCGCCACCATCCGCGCCTCGACAAAATGGATGCGCCCGTCCCTCTCGTAGGGGATGCGTGTGTCGCCGGTGGCGGGCGCGGGCACGTCCTGCGGCACCTCCGTCGCGGTGCCGGCGGCGGCGTCGGGGGCGGGCATGTCGGCACCCGCCTGCCCGTCCTCGGGCGCGGCGACGGTCGCCCCGGTCATGAGAAATGCGCCCGAGATCAGGAACGCCGCCAGCGTGACCCCGAAGGCGAGCGTGTCGTTGCTGATGCGTGGCCCTTCCGCGCCTGCCTGCTCGACGATGGTGAACTGCGTGCCCGCCATCGCCGTGAAATGCACGGCGAAGACCGCCACCCCGAAACCCAGCGTGCCGAACACGATGCTGCGGATGTCGCGCCGCACATAGGCCATCCAGAACGCGGCCACCGCCAGCGCCACAGACAGCCCTACCGCAGTGGCGATGCCGCCCACCGAATAGACCGGACGGCACAGCTCCATCCCCGACATGCCGGTATAGTGCATCGCTGGAATGCCCAGCCCCACCAGCACGCCCGCCATCACGATCCGCGGGCGCGTGCGCCGCCCAAAATGCATCAGCAGCAGAGCCAGCCCGACGATCAGGATCGCAATCAGCGCCGAGATCATGGTGATCAACGGGTCATAGTAGAACAGGATCGGCAGTTCGAGCCCGAGCATCGCCACGAAATGCATCGACCAGATGCCGCCGCCGAGCGCGAAGGCAGACATCGCGACCACCGCCTGCCGCCGCCCCGCGGGCAGGGCCGAGGCCCCGCGCGTCAGCGTGAGACCGGTGAACCCCGCCATCAGCGCAACCGCGAGCGAGGCGATGACGAGAAGCGGATCATGAGAATAATCGACGATGGTCCGGGTCTCCCTCCCCCAGAAAGCTCCGGGTGCAATAGAATACCACCACGGCGTGGATTTCCAGCAGACAATGTCGTGAACGGTCCGACGTGCAGCCATGAGACCGCAATTCATGTCCTTGCCCGCGCCGCCGCCCGACCGGCCGCGAGGACAGGGCCGAGCCGCACGGGTCTTGCGATAGCTGGCAACTGCCATCGGGCCCCGCGGGGCCCGCAAGCGCCCGGAGATCTGGATATCAAGCGATGTTGAGGTATGGTGGAGCCGAGGGGAATCGAACCCCTGACCTCGTCATTGCGAACGACGCGCTCTCCCGACTGAGCTACGGCCCCGGTGGATGGCGATTTGCGCAATTCGCCCGGGAAGGTCAAGGGGCAAAGCTGCGCTCAGAAACACGGGCGCAACACATGCCCCGCGTAGATATCGGCGATCCGCTGCACGGCGTCCTCGGGCGGCAGTTCCTCGCTCTCGCCGGCGCGGCGCGATGTCAGTTCCACCACACCGTTCTTCAGGCCGCGCGGCCCCACGGTGATCCGCCACGGCAGGCCGATCAGGTCCATCGTGGCGAACTTGCCGCCCGCCCGCTCGTCGCGGTCATCATAGAGCGGCTCGAGGCCAAGGGCCTGAAGCGACTTGTAAATCGCCTCGCAGGCCGCGTCGGCTTCGGCGTCGCCCTGCTTGAGGTTGACGATACCCGCGTGGAACGGCGTGACACCCTCGGGCCAGATGATACCCCGCTCGTCGTGGCTTGCCTCGATGATCGCCCCCGCGAGGCGGCTCACGCCGATGCCGTGGCTGCCCATGTGCACCGGCACGGGCTTGCCGTCGGGGCCCTGCACGGTGGCCCCCATCGGCTCGGAATACTTTGTTCCGAAATAGAAAATCTGCCCCACCTCGATGCCACGGGCGACCCGGCGGCGGCCCTCGGGGATCTCGTTGAAGAGCGTCTCGTCATGGGTCTCGTCGGTGCGCGCGTAGCGCGAGGTGAATTCCTCCAGGACCGCCTGGCACTGCGCCGGGTCGTCATAGTCGATGGCGCGGTCGCCGAACTTCAGGTCGGTGATGGCGCTGTCATAGAACACCTCGGACTCGCCGGTTTCGGCCAGCACCAGGAATTCATGTGTGTCGTCGCCGCCGATGGGGCCGGAATCCGCGCGCATCGGGATCGCCTGAAGGCCCATCCGTTCGTAGGTGCGCAGGTAGCTGACGAGGTGACGGTTATAGGCGTGGAGCGCATCTTCTTTCGTCAAATCAAAGTTATAGCCGTCCTTCATCAGGAACTCGCGGCCCCGCATCACGCCGAAACGCGGGCGCACCTCGTCGCGGAATTTCCACTGGATCTGGTAGAGGGTGAGGGGCAGGTCGCGGTAGCTGCCGACATGCGCGCGGAAGATGTCGGTGACCAGCTCTTCGGCGGTGGGGGTGTAGAGCAGGTCGCGCCCGTGACGGTCCTGCATCCGCAGCATTTCGGCACCGTAATCGTCGTAGCGCCCGCTCTCGCGCCACAGGTCCGCCGATTGCAGGATCGGCATCTGGATCGGATTGTGGCCCGCGCGCGCCTGTTCCTCGTGAACGATATTCTCGATTTTTCTCAATACCTTGAAGCCCAGGGGCAGCCACGAGTAGATGCCCGCCGTGGCCTGTTTGATCATCCCCGAACGCAGCATCAGCCGGTGCGAGGCGATCTGCGCCTCGGCGGGGGTCTCCTTCAGAACGGGCAGGAAATAGCGGCTCAGGCGCATGGGCGGGCCTCGTGGCTGAATACGAATGTCGCCGGGGTTCTAGGCGAGATACCGGGGCGGGGCAACCTGCAGGTTCACGCCGCGAACCACAAGGTTCGCGGGGCGCGGCGCGCGGCGGGGTGACGGGGCGTTGACGGATACGGCCTGCCGGACGGGCGGGGCGATCCCCAATGGTATGTGCCGCGCGTCCGGCAAACTGAACGTGCCACCGATGTGCGCGTCATCCCCGCGAAGGCGAAGAGTTCCGTGATCCAAGAGATCCTCGGGCAGGCCCGAGGATGACGGAAGTGTGGGCGAGGGGGCCGGTTCTGGCCTGTTCCTGCCATTCACCTTCCGCCCCGCGCGGAACAAGGCGCGCTTGCGCGCCGCCGCGCATCGCCGGGCCGCCCCCCGGCACGGCGATTTGGCTGCAACCTGCGCGCCGCTGACGTCTTTTTCGGATTTGGCCGCCATTAAGCGCCACAGCAACAGCGTTGGATCGCCGCGCCGCGGCCCGTCGATGCGCGGCCGCCTCCAACGCCCGCTCCAGGCCAATCACACCGCCTGCCCCATCCCGCCCGGGTCCGGGCAACCGGACTGACCCGCCTCTTGAAACCCCCGCCGCGAAAGGCGATGTTGGCGCGCAAACAGCCGAGGTGTGCCGATGGCCCTGCCGGTCCGGGATCAGATCAAGTACTGGGGCATCGCGGCCGTCGCGGTGTTTTTGGTGCTGTGGTTCCTGGGCGACGTGATGCTGCCCTTCGTGCTGGGCGCGGCGGTGGCGTATTTCCTCGACCCCGTCGCAGACCGGATGGAGCGGATGGGGCTGAGCCGGGCCGTGGCGGTGGCGGCGATTGCGGCGGTGGCGGTGCTGGTGATGGTGATCATGGCGCTGCTCATAATCCCTTCGATCATCGGGCAGGCCATCGCGCTCTTCGACACCGCACCGCAGCTCACGCGTGACCTTCAGGCGTTCCTCGGGCGGCACCTGCCGTCGATTTACGAACCCGGCTCGACCCTGCACCAATCGCTCCAATCGGTGGCCGAGACGATCCGCGAGCGTGGCGGGCAGCTCCTGCAGACGGCGCTCAGCTCGGCGGCATCGCTGCTCAACATCGTGGTGCTGCTGGTGGTGGCACCGGTGGTGGCGGTCTACCTGCTCTATGACTGGGATCGCATGGTGACACGGATCGACCACCTGCTGCCGCGCGATCACGCGCCGATCATCCGGCGGCTGGCGGGCGAGATCGACGCGACGCTGGCGAGCTTCGTGCGCGGGATGGGCACGGTCTGCGTGATCCTCGGCACCTATTACGCGGTGGCGCTGATGCTGGTGGGGCTGCAATTCGGCCTCGTCGTGGGGGCGCTGGCGGGGCTCGTGACCTTCATCCCCTACGTGGGCGCGATCTTTGGCGGGGCGCTGGCGCTGGGGCTGGCGCTGTTCCAGTTCTGGGGCGACTGGCTGAGCATCGGGGTGGTGGCGGCGATCTTCGTCTCGGGGCAGGTGATCGAGGGCAACCTGCTCACCCCCAAGCTGGTTGGCAACTCGGTGGGGCTGCACCCGGTGTGGCTCATCTTCGCGCTGTCGGCCTTCGGCACGCTCTTCGGCTTCGTGGGCATGCTGGTGGCGGTGCCGGTGGCGGCGTCGCTGGGGGTGATCGCGCGGTTCGCCGTGGCCGAGTATCAGAAGGGCCGGCTCTATCGCGGGCTGGACGGGCAGACCGGGGATCGGGACGACGGATGAGGCCCCGGCAACTGGTCTTCGATCTGCCCGCGCGCACGGCGCTGGGGCGCGAGGATTTCTTCGTCTCGCCGGCCAACGCGCAGGCGGTGGCGCTGATCGAGGGCTGGCGCGACTGGCCGGCGCGCAAGCTGGTGCTGTGCGGCCCGCGCGGCGCGGGCAAGACCCACCTGGTGCATGTCTGGGCGGCGCTGGCGGGCGCGCGAATCGTGGCGGCGGAGACCCTGGCGCGCGCCGACATCCCGGCGCTGGCCACCGGGCCCGTGGCGGTGGAGGACGCGGACGCCATCGCCGGGCAGGCGCGGGCCGAGGCGGCGCTTTTCCACCTGCACAACCTGGTGCTGGCCGAGGGCCATGCCCTGATGGTCACAGCAAGTGCGCCGCCGCGGCACTGGGGCCTCGCCCTGCCCGACCTGGCCAGCCGGATGGAGGCCATGCTGCTGGAGCGGCTGGGGCCGCCCGACGACGCACTGCTGGCGGCGGTGCTCTCGAAGCTTTTTGCCGACCGGCAGATTGCCCCCGCACCCGACTGCGTGCCCTATCTGGCGCGGCGGATCGAGCGCACCTTCGAGGCCGCCCGTGCCACCGTCGCCGCGATCGACGCGCGCGCGCTGGCCACGGGGAGGAGGGTGACGCGGGCACTCGCCGCCGAGGTGCTGGACAATCGCGACCGCTGACGCCATGATCCGTCACCCGAGCGTTACACTCCGCCATGATAAGGCCCGCATGACACAGGCAGATTTTCTCAGGAACCCCGTTCCCGCGCCGGTCGCCCCCGAGGCGATAGACACCGGCGGGCCGGGGCGGTTCTTCAACCGCGAACTGAGCTGGCTCGGCTTCAACTGGCGCGTGCTGGAAGAGGCACAGAATCCCCGCGTGCCGCTGCTGGAGCGGCTGCGCTTCCTGTCGATCTCGGCCACCAACCTGGACGAGTTCTATAACGTGCGCGTGGCGGGCCTGCGCGAACTGGCCAAGGCGGGCAACACCACGCCCGCCGCCGACGGGCTGACCCCCGCCGAGCAGCTCGTTCTGATCAACGACAATGCCCGCAGGCTGCTGCAATCGCAGCAGCAGGCGTTCGAGACGCTGCGCACCGAGATGGAGGGAGAGCGTATCTCGATCCTCACCCACGAGATGCTCGACGAGACGGATCGGACCTACCTGGCCGAGACCT